>Ga0315288_10000360_pt1 | contig 57331 bp, 95 predicted proteins | sample YL17G11_20_MG_FD_203454 | JGI IMG/M metagenome (GOLD analysis project Ga0315288, IMG submission 203454) | Sediment microbial communities from Yellowstone Lake, YNP, Wyoming, USA - YL17G11_20 | ecosystem: Environmental > Aquatic > Freshwater > Lake > Sediment | place: USA: Wyoming | collected...
GTGAATGCACGCGACGTGGGAACGCTCCAGCATCCCCCGCGGCGAGGGGCAGTTCTGCGCCAACTCCTTGCACTGGACGTATAGCGGCGGGTCGAAGTCGGCTAACTCCAGATCCGCGCCGACCTCTTCGTCGTGGCCCACGCTGCCCGTCTCGTCGGTTGAGCGGACGCGGAAGCCGCGTTCCTGCCAGAACTTAGACCAGCGCAGTTCACCGCGCTTGCCCTTATCGCGCTGGGATTTGCTCATGTGTGCCACCTCACCGCGTAGTTCGTATTGCAGACCGCCATGCTGAGGAGCAGGCGCGTCCACTCTGGCGGGACAGTGTTGGTCTTCGTGTAGCACCACATCGGGACTATCGCGTCATCGCGCCATCGAGCCCCCCGCACGATCCTGTTGTGCCAGGGATTGCCCTTCGCGCGCCCTCCCTTTTCCGCCGCGACAATCACTCCGACGTGCTTAGGGACCAACCGCAGAGCATCTTCCTTCAATATCTCCGGCACCACGCAGTAGTGCTTGTGGGCACCGATTGTCACCATGCCGGCGCGCAAGTCGTTCAGACTGGCCTTACACTCGTATGCGATCAGGCCTAGGTAGTGCTGGGGCCGATGGTTGGTGGCCCAGGGGGCATCGTTATACCCGATCTCGTCGGGCAATATCGGCTCATGCGTGCTGCGCACCTTGCCGACCGCGAGCATGTCAATCACACTGCGCCTTCCGTCATTTGCCTCCAACGCTTCCGGCTCTACGCGCTGCCCGTGGTCGAGCAAGCAGAACTCCGGCGCGCTCGCCCAGCAGCCCGATGCCCAAGCAATGTAGCGGCAGAGCCTCTTGAGCCGCCAGTGCTCGGCACTCTCGTTGCGTGGACGGGGCTGGGCCTTGCTCACTTCGCCTCCCTGATCGCCGACACCGCGCGGCAGAGGGCGTCCTGGGCATCGGCTTGCGATCTGTACCAGCAATAGGTCACGATCTGCCAGTCAGGACCCCCAAGGTATGCTTGGTATAACTCTTCCCCCGAAGTGGTCTGGAGCGTCCGCGCAACAAACGCCCTCTTTCGCGCCCACGCCACCAGCTCAGCCCACGTCATCTGCTTGCTCACTTCGCCTCCCTTTGCCCCCCTAAGTAGCCGAGCCATACTTCCCCGCCCCCTCGCTCAGTTTGACCGCTCGATCTATGCTCTCGCGCACAGACTCCCACTGAATCGGGTGTATGCGTATCACGATGGTGCTCCTCCCCCCGTCATCAGATCTAAACGTGAGGCGCAGGTCTGCGCGCTCCTCGCCCATGCGGCGATCGCAGCTCGCCCCCAGAAACCGATCGTACCCTTGGCTCTTTGATCTAGTGAACCTCACATTGCCTCCTCGATTGCCGCGAGCGCGGCCTGCGCCGCTCGCACCACGTCTGCTATCCTGAACCGCTGCCCCTGGTCGTCCGCTGCCAGCCTATCTAGCTCCGCCTTGCGCGCTGTCTTCCACCGCCGCAGCCGCTCCTTGACAATCTCGTGAAGCGGGTTGTGCTGGAGGTCTTCGCCCATACGCTTGCACAGCGGACAGGGATACGCGTACCGCGGACTGACCGGCCCCATGCCCAGCAGGTCCGCGTCTGTTTCATCGGCGCGGTAGGGCGGCAGGCTCACGATCTCCACGTCTCGGCAGTACGCGCACTCGTACAGCCGCACCTTGCGGCCATGCTCGTCCAGCCGGTAGCGGACGGGGGGCCGCACGATCCGGTCGCCTATAGCCGCCTCACTCCGTTCTGGTTTTCGCACGTTCCTTCGCCTCCTGGTACTCTCGCTGAATCGAATCGTAGGTGCTCGGACTAGCCAGCTCCTTCGCCGAGAAGCCCGACTTGCGCCCCGTGTCCTCGTCGTACTTCCCCTTCCGTTTAGTGAACGTCGCCACCGCCCCAAGCAGGTCGTCCCGGTCGTCCCCCTTGAGAATGCGCCGCTTGAATAGCGCCTTGAGTACGCCTTCCTGGTAACCCTCCGGCTCCGAGAAGCCTGTGTGCTTCACCGCTGCCGCCTTGAATGCCCCACACGCCTCCACCACCCAAAGAGACTGTTCCTTCGAGAGCCGACCTTTACCGCCACCAGAGGTGGTGGGTATATGCTGTTCTTGGGGAGGGAGGGGGAGGGATGGGGAGGGGAGGGTATTATCAGACCCCTCTGAATGGGGTCTCGGAGGGGTATCAATCCCCATTCCATAGACCCCCAGGAACTTCTCATACTTGGCCATGAAGTCAGCGCGGATTCTGGGCGGGGCATCGTTCACTACGCGCTGTATCCCTATCCCCAACTTCTCGTTTAGGGCCTTGGTGTTCTCCCCCAGGTAGCCGCTCACGAATACCCAGTTGTCGGGGTAGAAGCTGACGTGAGGGTGCATCGCCGCGGTGTCCCGTTCCCATTGGCTATCCTGCCAGGGTCCGGTCTTCATCCTCGCCACGTCGGGGTCCATCTGGAAGATGCCAGCAATGGTTCCCTCCGGGCAGGTGGTGAGGTAGAACCACAAGAGCTTGCCGCCCTTGCGCCACCGCTTGAACCACGGCTTACTCCAGATCGTGCTACTCATCCAGGTGTACCTCGCCCCGGCACTCGCCACTACTTCCTCCGCTAGTCTGCTGCCCGCGTGGGCTACTTCGCCCTAAACTGCGGTCCCTTGCACTCTGAGTAGAGGGAACTACGGATTGAAATGTCCAGCGCCGCTAAACACGCCAAGCATTCGCGTTGCTGGACTCGCGCGCCGCGCTGCCAACACATCAGGGCCTGCTCCGGCTTCAGTTTCCTGCTCCTCTTCGGCTCGAACCGGGAGCGCACAGGCTTCCATCTTACCCACCGACACCGATGCGGCTGTAATCTAGCCATCCTCTTCACCTCCTTTCGGTCCCGTCTCCAGCCCCAACGCGGTGGCCGCGGCGAGGGCGGCTGTTATCACTGGGTGCAACGGCTTGCGGCCGTAAATATAGTATGTGCTTGGTAATGTGGTTGGCTCCATCGTCTGTGCCCGCGCGGAAACAGGAACGTAATCCCGGGCGTACCTCAGCGCCTCCACCAGCAACCCCACGACGCCCTCCGCGGAGTCGGCGCGGACGCGCTGGTATGCCAACTCCGCCAGGGCATCGCTATATAGGCGCGATAGTGGCGGCCCTGGCGGGCACGCGTGCGTTCCCTGCCGACCACATCTCAGGCACTCGCTCATTCCTCGGCTCCTAGCAGGTCGCGGGGATGCGCCTGATCGAAAAGGGTCTGACAATGCCCGCATCGGTCCGAACCAGCGGGAGCGCGATGGTTGCACTTTGGACACATCCACTGCGTCGTCTTCAACCGCCACGGCCGTACCCTCGGCTTCGGCGCGTCGGCGAGCTCGCGGATGGCGATCTTGCGTCCAACATCCAGGGGAGTGCGGAAGAATGCCAGCGTCTGCGCTCTGGTCAATGTCAGGGTCACCCCTCCTATCCCCAACCGGAGGGAATGGCCGAGGTCAGCGATGATCTCCACCACCCTCTCCTCGCCCCGCAGCGCCAGCTCCGCACGGGGGACCGCCTCGCCGTCGGGGACGGCGTAGAGAGTGCCCTGCCAGCCAGCCCGGATTCCCAGATTGCTTGCCAAGGCGACATTCATCACATGGTCATAGCCGGACGAATCTAGCCGCACCTCAAACACGCTACGCGAGGCTACCCAGTATCCCGGTCCCCGCTCAACTGCACCGACAACCTTCACGCGCTTCATCGTCTCTCCTCCGGCGGTGGCCCTAGCCACGCCGCCGCCTTGCACTCGTTTGGCGCTCGTCACCAAGTCGGATAGTCGCGTAGCAATTAGAGGTCTCCGTCAGACTCTCGTTCTTCACCACGACTCCCCTCCTGCGGGCCTCGCGGATGAAGAGTTCGAGCGCCTGCTTCTCAAGATCCTCGCCATATGGCACGACGAGTCGCAGGTAGGGTTCCCCGTCATAATCCAGGCGTAGTTCAATCATCACTTCATCCTTTCATTTCGGCGGGCCTCCCGCGCCAGCAGGCCCATGTCGCCGCCACCAGCAGCGCGCAGCACAGGAGCCAGGACACGAAGCCGCGGAGGTTCATCTGGTCGCCTCCAGCGGAAGTTGGAGCTTCTCGCGTTCGCGGGCGATGCGCGCCTCCGCCAATGCCACGTACTCCTCTGAAATCTCGCAGCCGAGGAAGGACCGGCCCAGCTTGAGGGCCGCGAGCGCGACTGTGCCCGCGCCCATGAATGGATCGAACGCGACTCCGGCTGTCGTCTCTCCGTTGCACTCGCAGGCGGGGAAGATGCCGAGGTCGGAGGTGTGAAGCACCGGGCCGCGGCGTATGTCGCCAGTCTCCCCGCCTCCCTGCAAGTGCGGCCCGTTCTTCCCGACAGGATCCCGGCCGCTTCTCCCGGATCCACTCTCGAAGGTGCGGGACTTCTCCACCCTCCTCCGCCACGGCTCACCGCACACCGCGCAGACCTTCTCGGGGCAGCCAGCGAGGATGCATCTGCTGGCGAGTGTCGGCGTGAACGTCGCGAAGTGTGAGAGCCACGCGTCATGTCGCCCGCAGCGGCAGACGGCGTGGTAAGCCTTCTCGACCTTTAGCGTCGGCAGCCGCCCGTGCTGCTTGGGCGAGTAGACGGAATGGCAGGCGCGGCACATCTCCCAGCCCATCGGCTCCGGGCCAAGCACCCAGTAGTTCCGCAGATTGCGGCTCAGCCCAGTTACCCCGCTCATGGAGTTCATCGTTGTACCGCGGCGGCTGTCCTTACGCGCCCCTCGGTTGTCGCCCGCCGTTATCGCTACCTCGCGCACCGCCTCCGCGTCATACCAGTAATCCTCGCCCTTCGCCAGCAGGTAGACCTTCTCGGTGGCCGAGGTCGGGCGATCCGTCACGCTCTCGGGCATGGGCGAGAGCTTGCACCAGGTTATCTCCGAGCGTAGCCACCAGCCGGGTTCGGAAATCTCCGCTCCCTTCGACTTCTCGCAGGAGGGACAGATGCGCCGCCCATTGGGAAAAGTAGGCCATCGGGATGCATGGTTCTCGGCCCCGCATCCCTGACAGGTCAGGTGCGGCTGTTGCAGCGCCAGCGCGACGCGGGCGGGCATCATGCAGAGGTCCTTTGCCTTCAGCCCCACCGGCGCGAGGTAGTTCCCCGGCTGGCCGAGTTTGCCCCAGTGCGGCACTCCGTTGCGGTTGTAGGAGTTCGATATGCCAGGGTTCACCTCGTTGGCGTGTGCTCCGCCGCTCCCCGCGTAAGAGTCGCCCAGGTTGAGGAAGCAGACGCCCTTCGGGTGCAGCACGCGCCTCACTTCCCGGAAGACCTGGACGATGTGCTCAACGTAGAGTCCTGGCGTCGGCTCCAGGCCGAGCGCGCCCCGCCATGCCCCGCAGCGGAGGCAGAAAGAACCGGAAGTGCTCCCTGCGAATGCTAGGCGCACACCATCACTCGATGGCTTCCCTATGTACCCCGTACCGCTGCCTGCGAGGCCGGCCCGGTTCTCATTCCCCACACGAGGGACTTCCTCGCCCCACTCGTGCTCGCACCCATCATCCCCGCCCCACACGACTTCCTGCTCGCCCGCGTAAGAGCGCAGGCCCCAATAGGGAGGGGAGGTGACGACGCAGTTGACGCACACGTCCGGTAGAGAACGCATGAAATCGAGACAGTCGCCTACGTACACGCGGCCTTCCCAATCGCGGGGGTCTTTCACAGCGCCAACTCCCCCGCCCGCGGGCCGAGCCGCAAGCCGTCGTGAGAGAGTGCGGGGTGGGCCAGCTTATGGAGTGTCTCCACCACGCGGGGGCTACCGCGCTCCCCCGGTGGACTCGCAGCATCCGCGGCGGCTTTGCAACCACCTTCTGGACCTGCCACGTTCACCAACCCGCCCCGCACAACTTCCCGCTTCGCTTCTCTGCTGATTGCGGACGCAGGACTCGAATCTGCAATCTCGTGGGTCAAAGCCACGCGGCTTGCCATTCGCCCAGTCCGCAACGCCTCTACTACTGCCCCTGTCCGCGCAAGTTGGACGCGCAAGGCGACTTGCTCCGACAGTACCACGCGGTACTTGTACTCATCCCGATAGTCCACGAAGGTTCCCGCCGGGACGCCCTCGATCACCATGCCCTTCTTCCGAAGCTGCGCCAGTGCCGAGTCGTGGCACCAGCCCTGCTCGCCGTAGGCATCGTGTAGCTGGCTACCCGTTACCCACTGGCCGGGCCTGCAAAGAAGCCGGTTGGCGACGCGCCAGAGTTTCGTACCCGGCCGCGCCCAATGGCCAGGGTGATGCGGGGGGTATTCAGGCGGCTTCTTCGCTTTCGTCGCGGTCGCGGTCATGGCTAGGCGATCTCGACCAAGCACTCCTCGTTCCCGATGAGCCGGATCACGAATGCTGCCTGATACAGGACCTTGGCCATCTCCTCGCGGGGCATATTCCCTAGGCCCTCGCCCTCGAACGGAACGCATTCCGGGTCAAGGACCCATTCCGCTTGCTCCTCCAGAAGGCGTACCAAGCGATCCTTCGTAAGCGTCACGTCGTCCTGCGCCTTAGCCATCCTCTCTCTCCTTCCGCTTGCCTAGCCATCCAGTGGCCCGCTGAACTGCTCCATGCTACGTGGTCGGCTCTGCGCTCGGTTCCTCCACCCAGACCTTCCGGTAGACTTCGCCGCTCAGGTGGTCGAAGATCACATGATCCAGCGCCCCAACATCTTCTTTGCCCAGCCGGTGTGCAACGCGGTTCCAGGCATCCTCGACCCTCACTCGCTTGTCCGCAGCAAGGCAGGTCAGATGATCCAGGATCGCGCGCATACCAGCGTCCAGGTAGAACGCCCGGATGATCTCCGCATCCTCTTCGTTGCTCCCATCTAACTTCAACAGCACTTCCCGTTTGTACGGCATCCTCTCTCTCCTTTTTCCGCTTGCCTAGCAAGCAATCGCTCTCGCTGCTCCCCGGTGCGGCCCGGTCGTATCGTCTCCGTTTGATCCCTCTACGCCCGACCTTGTTAGGGGTGCCTAGCAGCACACCATGCCGCACACGGGAACAGCAGCTATCCGCTCGCCTCCAACATCGCATTCAGTACGTCCAGCGGTAGCGCCTTGACCTCCGTGTAAGTCGTCGGCGGGTTCTCGATCTTCTGGGCAAGGCAGAACTTCCGCGCCGCAATCAGCACGGCGTTGTCGGTCTCGCCGCCCTTGTGAAGCCGAAGCAGCGCGTCGGTACGCGCCTGGTCTTCTACGCCACCAGCGGCCGTCTCAGGGGCGTTCGGGGCGGGGGAGGGGGTGTTGGAGGTGGTTTCGGGGGCGGCGGCCTCGCTGGGGGCAGCAGGCGGCTCGTTCTGCGTGTGCTGGCAACCACTCCGCTTCTTCGTCTTCGTGTCGTACCGGCCCTCGGAACAGACCCAGAAGGAGCCACTACCATCGCGCCGCTGCTTCTCGATCAGTGTGCCCTTGCCGCAGGTCGGACAGTTGCCCTCGGCGGTTGGCTCCTCCTCGCCGTTGCCGTAGTGAACCTGCTTCACCTTGCCGCGGGCGACCTTGCCGCCAGTCAATTCCTTCAGTCGGTCCCATGTCATGCCCGCTATCTCAGGGACGGCCGCCTTCACGGCTCGATAGCGGAGGTTCGTATATGCCTTCCCCTTGATGTCGCCGGGATCTATCTCGGACTGTGGGCGAAGTTCGCCGTCCCTCATAGCGAAGAACTCCGTTCGGCTCGATGCCCTGCCGACAATCGGAAGCGGCCCGATCCCGAACTTCGGCACCGTGATCTCAGAGACGAGGAAGTAGATGTAGTACCGCCCCTTCTCATCGTCGAAGTATTCCTTCTGCTCCGTTGGCGGGGTGATATTGATTCCGACCAACCCGATGATCGCGCTACAGGCTCCCTGTTCGGGATAGGGCTTGCCGCCTTGGTCGGACCAGTCACTTGCCTTCGTGCTGGCGATAGCGACCTCCATGAGAATGGCCAGTGCCTTCTGTCGGCTCTCTGCCCATGCAGTCAACTGCTCCAGGTCTATCGGGCGGAGGCCTGTATCGGGCAGGACGGCCAAACCGGCATTGCCCCTGGTCTCATCCATGATCTCACCCTCTACAACTTCATTCGACTGCCGTTGGCTCATTCGTCCCTCCCTTGACGCGCCGGATAGAGATTCGGGTAATGGCCCGGTCTGTCTCCGGTTGCGCCTTGTAGTGCTGGACTGACTGCTTGACCTCAAGCGCCCAGTCCTCGCAAACCCATACGCCGGCATTGTCGCCTGCCAGCGCCCTCATCTGCGACTTCACCCATGCGTCGAACTGCTCATAGTCCTTCGCAGCCGGGGCGAGTGCTTCGCGCCGCTCCAGCGCCATGACCATCCCTTCGTCCAGTATCACCTCCGCGCCAGGCCCCGCCTCTCCCGGCAGGCAGGCGGTTCGCACTCGGCACCGGCGGCAGACTTCCTCTTCGTAGCCCGTCACTTGCGGTACGGTTCCCGCGGCGATGTGGGCGTTCACTACCCGGCAACGCTCCACGAGGTTCGCGGCCAGGCCAACCCAATCGTCCATGTGCATAGGCAGGAACCGGAGTTGGCCCGTCTGCTTATTTTTCAGCACGAAGATGCCGGCGGGGCGCTCCTCCAGCCACAGATACATGAGTAGTTGTCCGGCGTACCCTCGAAGCCAGGGTTGGTTGGCAGTTATCATCGCCTCAATGCTCGTAGCCTTCTCCCAGGACGGCCCCGCCATGCTCTTGATCTCCGCGATGTAGTGGGTTCGGGAATCGAGTCCCAGGGATTCGGCTACCGCCTTCGGGATGGTCGCCTCCCGATCTATGCGCCCGCTGATCTGCAAGTCGGGCCAGACCTTGTTCGGCTTCTCCGATTCGATCAGCGACCAACCATCTCGCACGAGCTGGGCGGCAACGACGGCTTCCTGCGCGTCGCCCTCCTCGAAGATCGCCTGTAGTTCTGGCGTAGTCGGTTCGGGCTGGACGGTTCGTAGCAGTGCGAGGTATCGGGGACCGCTGGGGCAGGGCCAACCGATAGCGCTCGACTGATTGCGGGCAGCCGGCCCGCGGCCCCTGGCCCGTTGTACCAGACCCGCCTGCCGGTGCGCTTCCAGCGCCGGGCCGAGGTCGGGATGGATCGTGGATATGGCAGTCTCAGTCATTGCCCACCGCCTCCCTCAGCCGTCCACACTCATGCCGTTTCGTGGCCTGCGAGAACACCTGCTCGCGGCATTGTCCCTTCGCCGAACGCCATGCCGGGTCCGAACACCGCCCATTGCAGTACGCGGGCTGCGGGTTGTCCAGGCGGTCGAGCGCGTAGCCTAGCGCGTCGAGGGGTGTCACAGTCGCCCTCCTGCTTCCGATAGTTCGTCGCGCAAGATGGCGATGAATATGAACGCCGGAACGGCACTAGCAATCCACGCCGTCCAGTAAATCGAAGTGTGCCCCTGTTCAACGAAGCCCAGCGCCACAAGCAATGCCAAGAACAGGAGCTCTAGCGAGAGGATAACGCAAACGAGTGGCCTCACAGTCGCCCTCCCGCGAACGTCCCGACTATCCACGCCTGCGGCGCTTGTGCGTCTATCCACCGCATTAGCACGTACGTCACCAGCCCCAGCGCGCAGGCGAAGCAGAGGAACCAGATGCCGTCACGTCGTAGGCGCGCTTCGCGTCTCAACTCTCGCTCGAAGTTGCTCATCGTTTCACCTCACTCTTGGGGGCTGGCCGGTCCCAGCCCCCGTTTGAACGGCACGCCGCGAGCCACATTGGACCAGTTGTCAGCACTAGCAGATCGCATCGCTTCGATCCCTCCTGCGCGTGACCGGCCGCGCGACTGGTAGTATGTGCGACACCCTGCGAAGCAGGGGCGAGGCCTGGGCTGGCCCCAGGCGCGAGGCCAGCCCTCTGGCAATAAACCGTCTGGACCCGCCGAGGGTCCGTGTGCGACACGCGGCACCGCCGCGTTTACAGCCAACTCGCTCCACGCGAGCCGAATTGCAGGTAATATGAGTGCTCTCAATCACGAACGCCCCTCCAGCGCCATCCTCGTGCGATTCTCGGGCGCTCCCTGGGCGGCCTGTAGCTTCCGTTGCCGCCCTCTGCAACTGTGCTTATCAGCGCAGCGCCACTTGCCGACCTGGATGGGCTTCGGGCCGCTCACGTCCCAGGTGCCCGACCCCCGGACGGGGGTGATCTCTGCGGAGCTGTCTCTGCGACCGCAGTAACTACAGACGGGCATCAGGCCACCTCCAGCTTTTCGAGTTGGGCGATGGTCGAGCGGAGACGGCGGATGCCCCAGGAGGCGGTGTCGAAGCTATTCCTCACAATCCACGCGATAAAGTTCGGAGCCCTTCCACACAGACGATGCACCGGACAGGGAATCCCAGGGCACTTTCCGTTGGCGACTTGGCAGAAGCCGCACCCAGCCGATCCGCGGTTGATAAGGCTGTTCGCCTTCTCCCAATCCCCCTTCTCCGCGGCCTTGAGTGCCTTCTTGTACGTCACCAGCGCGCCCCGTTTCGCCCACGCGTAGGTCTTCGGTCTCATGTCACCACCTCCAACGGGGTCACGTAGCGGTAGGCCTCTGTGCCGGCGGCCCAGGGCCACCCCCTATCCTTGGCCCTCATCCACGCCTCCCGGCAAGACTCTTCGCACTCCCAAAGGAGGGACGCGCAACCGAGCGGCACCCGTTCGCGGCATTCAGCCCGTAGGATGACCATGTGCGCGGCATCCGGCTCATCGGGAACGAGGAGTGCTTGGTCGAGATCGCCTAGCCATGACCGCGACCGCGACGAAAGCGAAGAAGCCGCCGAACACCATTGCGCGGCCTGTTCCCTGGTTCGGAAAACCAGGCAACCCCCGAAGGGTGCTACAGTCTCTTCGCCGATGCCATACTCACAACAGTGGCCACGGGATGGCGGGACAATCGCGCTCTCCATACGGCCCCGTCCCAACCGCACCACCTTCCAGCGAATCACGCCCTTCCTCGCCATGCCTATCTCCTATCCTGCGATTCGTATCCGGTGGGAAATGTCGCGAGGAAACAGCCGACTGGAATGAACAGCCACCACGGGGTGTCGGGGAACAACCCCATCATTAGGCATCCGCCCATAAAGGCTCGCGCTGCAAGGGTGAACAGGTGCATCCCCTATCTCCTATCCTGCGCGTCGCCCTCGATGAGCGGTAGCGCGCAGCGCCGCTTCATCGCCAAACCTCGATCCGGCTCTCTGGATTCGCAAAGAGGTTGATCCAGAGGGCCGCGCACTTGGCCCGGTGGTCAGCGTAGAGGGGCGCGCACTTGGCCCGGTGGGAAGCGTTGAGGGCCGCGCACTTGGCCCGGTGGGAAGCGTTGAGGGCCGCGCACTTGGCCCAGTGGGAAGCGTTGAGGGGCGCGCACTTGGCCCGGTGGGAAGCGTTGAGGGCCGCGCACTTGGCCCAGCAGTCAGCGTCGAGGGCCGCGCACTTGGCCCGGTGGTCAGCGTAGAGGGGCGCGCACTTGGCCCGGTGGGAAGCGTTGAGGGCCGCGCACTTGGCCCGGTGGGAAGCGTTGAGGGCCGCGCACTTGGCCCAGCAGTCAGCGTCGAGGGGCGCGCGCTTGGCCCAGTGGGAAGCGTTGAGGGCCGCGCACTTGGCCCGGTGGGAAGCGTTGAGGGCCGCGCACTTGGCCCAGCAGTCAGCGTCGAGGGGCGCGCGCTTGGCCCAGTGGGAAGCGTCGAGGGGCGCGCGCTTGGCCGAGTAGTCCCTTTCGGCACCGATCGTCAGGCACAGAGTAGCATCCCCCTCTTCGCGATTCGGTGGCCCCGCATGTTCGACGAACCGAATGAACGCGTCCGCGTCCGCGAAGTTCTCTTGATAGAACTGATACATCAGCCGCGCTCTATCAGGCCCGACTTTGGCCAGCACCGCCTTCTCGTCGCCGTAGCCCCACTGGCGGGTGAGCAGGTCAATCTCCCCCTCCATGCCATCGGCAACCTCGTCGGGATACTCGGCTTTGAGTAGGTCCCACAGGTCGGAATGGTGCCGCACGCCGTCGCGCCGGAACACCCGGTTCTTCGTCACGATCACCGCACAGAGTTGACACATCCTCCCTATCTCCTATCCTGCGCGTCGCCCTCGATCAGCGGCGACACGATTCCGTTGCGCCGCAGCGCCGCTTCGAGCGCGTGGTCGCGCCGGAGCAAGGCTAGGTCATCGAAGCGTTCGTCCGCGTCGAACGTAACCAGGCGCAAGGGTAGACCCTCCATGTCGCGCAGAGCGGTCATGTGGTCGCCTCCAGCGGCAACTGCAACTTGTCGCGCTCGCGCTGTATCCGCTTCTCGGCCATCGCCGCGTATTCGGGGTTGATCTCTGCCGCGAGCCATCTGCGCCCAAGCCGTTCACAGACCACGCCCGTCGTGCCGCTGCCGAGGAAGGGGTCGAATACGAGGTCGCCAGGCTCGGTGAACGTCTCTATTATCCATTGCATGAACTTCGGCGGCTTCTGTCCACGATGATAATCGCCATCGGCACCGCCTGGAACCAGAATGATGTCTCTGGCGTCCTGCGCCTGGCGGTATACAGAACCGCGGGAGAATACCGCAGCATATATCCAATTCGAGAACCCCATGGCGCCCCGACTGAAGCCATTCAGAATGTGGCAGGCGAGCGACCACTGATAGTGCATCTTTGTCCGCCGCAGAAAGTCGGCAATAGAGTTTGTCCCAGGAGTAACCACAACGACAGGGGATAGTGCCTCAAGGCAATCATGCTCCCATGCAAACCCGTGGTCCCATTCAGCAACGCCCGCGTTGTACGGCGGGTCCGCGAAGGCGAAGTCCACGCACCCGTCCGGCAACTGCCGCATGAACTCCAGGCAGTCGCCCACGTAGACCTTGCCCTCCCAGTCGCGGGGGTCTATCACTTCGCCCTCCGCACCGCGATTGTGGAACAAACACACTGCGGGAGTGGCAAGCCCGTCACGCCTCCGCGCTGGGCACCACCAGAACTACGACATATCGGGGGTTGCAGACTAACCACGACCGTTGCCCTTCTCCACGTAGGCGGCGATTATGGCGAGAACTGCGCGTAACCTAGGTTCCGGGCGCTGGCTATCTTCGATTCGGGAGATTTCGGTTTGCCCCACACCAACGAGTTTCGCGAGTTCGACTTGCTTCAGACCCGCCCTCACTCGCTCCGCCTTCACATCCAACCCGGTTATAGTCGCACTACGCACATCGCTTCTCCTCGCCCGCCTAAAGAATACCATAACCCCTGCCACGGTCCCCTGTCTAAAACGCCTAACTTCTTGTACTTTCCGCCGATTGTTGAAGTATGGTGTTTACGGGATACGGTATCCCTGGTATGATGATGGGCAGGAGGAGTACGCAGATGACGGGTACGATGCTTCGGTACGAAAATGTGGAACAACCAAGCGTTGCCATGTTGAGCGATCATGCCGAGCGGATCGCGGCGGCAATCGCTGAATACCTGAGATACCTTGTCGAGTATAAACATGTTTCGCCGCTCACGATCAGTGCGTACAAGCCGGACCTCGAAAGGTTTGCGGACTGGCTGCGCGAACGCTACGGGGCAGATGCCACCCCCGCGGACGCCGACCACGCGACGATGTTCACCTATGCGAGTCGCCTGGTGGGGCGACCCGCGACGATCATTCGTAAGCTCGCGTCACTCCAAGGCTTCTACCGATGGTGCGTAGAAAGCGGGCTGGCAACGACCAATCCCGTCGTGGGAATCCCCCGCCCCAAGCGGGAGCGCGTTCAGGTGGTTGCCATGTCCACCGCCGAGATCAAGGGAATGATAATGGTCGCGGAGCCGTGGCAACAAGTCGCACTGGGCATGATGTACTTCGCTGCCATGCGCCGCGCCGAGGTCGCCGCGATTCGCCTTCCTGACTTGGACCTCGACGCGCAGACCGTGCTGGTGCATGGGAAAGGTGGGAGGGACAGGGTGGTCATGCTGAATGACGAGATGATCGCGCTGGTGCGGCGCTACTTCAGAGTCCGCCGCCCGCGGTGGCCGACCTGTGACTCTCTCGTGGTCAACAAGTGGGGCCACCCCCTGTCGGGCAGTCGAATCTGGGGAGTGGTCAAGGCGCTGGCGCTCAAGGCGGGGTTGAACCCCGATGATGTTCACCCGCACAGGTTCCGCCACAGCGCCGCGACGCACCTGCTCCAAAACGGCACGGACGTTCGCACGGTCCAAGAACTTCTCGGTCACGCAGACCTGGCTACGACCGCCCGCTATCTGCACACCGATCGGGCGCATAAGGCCGCGGCGGTCGCTGCGCTGAAGTTGTAGGGTAGGGCGGGGGCCGCGGGGGAGAGAGTGCCCGCGGCCCCCTTTGGGAGGCGAGGAGGGTGGTCTAGTGCGGTGTCCAACGGAGCAGGCGTTCCCAGGAGAGCGTACGCCCAGTTCGAGCGTCGGTCACCCTTATCACGCAGCCCCGCGGAAAGATCGTCCAGGTGCCGGTGTCGTCCTCATCCCCTTCGGTCAGTGGAATGTCTTCGGTCAGTATCAGGATTTCCTCGTCGGCATGGAGTAGTTCGCCCACTGACCGCCTGCGGCATCGCCCACGCTGGTACGCGTCTAGGGTGCGCGCCTTGTTGTGCCGCGTGACTATATCCTCCCACTCGATCCGCAACAGGCGCGGCGGATTCACAACCCCGCCTCCCGCATTTTTTGCATCATCCGGTAGTTGAACTCGTCGAGCCGTTCCCTGCGCGCTTCCTCGTCCAGGTCGCCGTAGCGCACGCTGCTGCTACCGTACTGCTGATACCCCGCTACGAACCGCGCAAGCGCGTCCGTATGGAACTGGCGAAGCGCCGCCACCTCGCGCTCGCACTCATCCTGAAAGACGCGCACCTGTGCCGCCAGCTCCTCCGGCAGGGTCTCACCATCAGGCAGTCCAGGTGCGTCTCCCCCAGCAGGTCGCTCGATGGGTTCTCCTTCGCGTAGTCCAGCCTCCATCCCGTCGCCTCCCATGTTGGTCTTTCGTAATTCCAGACACGGATGAACTCGAAGCTACGTTTGTCTTTCACCATACGGCCCCGCCAGGTAGACCAGTGTTTTGCAGTTAGTGACACTTGGCGACACTTGGGTCCCTTGTCTATCACTTCAGACGTTTCGTGCAACACAACAGACTTTGTGTTGCATACGTGGATGTAATCGTGCAGTCGGAATGCAAACTATCCACAGTCCCCCTCGCCTACCGCCATAGGAAGATCATGCCGTTTGCCAGAGCAAACAGCAGTGCCACTATTCCGACCTTGACTTGTCCAGCAGATAGGTCTGCTACCCCAGCAAACACGAAACACGCCACGCAGATACCGTAGGCCACGACCTTCGCCGTCTCAATATTCATCCACAGTCCCCCTCACCGCAGACCAGACACTTCTGACACCCCTCGGCGGGCACGACGGGGCCTCCGCAGTCGGGACAGGTATTCGATTGCCTCCTCGAACTCATAGAACCCAAGCATTCGTCGCTCGTCGGGGAACAACACGACCCCTGGCATGACCGGCTCGGCGTCGGCGAAACCGTGAGATTTGGTCCAGTCGTCACTCTTCTTGTAGCTCCCTGGTCTAGCCGCTATCCTCATTAGCCCCTCGTAGGGTACCTGGAGGACGGCTGGAATGTGCTTGTCGGCGTGCGTACAGATGTCCGTCGCCCCGTTCTCCTTCCAGTCAACGATGATGCTGTGAACGGGATTGTCCTTCGAGTTGCCGCGCCCGCGGTGCCGAACGCGAATCAGGTACGTCACCTCGCCCACGGTCAGCGAGAGTTCCCCGCCATGTCCAAGGTAGGGCACGCGGAAGTCCGAACTCACCCACTCGATAGGGTCGAAATCCGCTTCGTGTACGCCCCAGTGGTCGTGTTGCCCGCTGGTGGTACAGAGGACCTTGCCCTTGAGTTGCTCCAAGGCATCCCATAAGAAGTGTCGCTGTATCTTGGGGCGTCCGACCTGCTCGTGGACGCCCCCCATTTTCGTTGTCTGGATGTAACCTTCGTGAAAGTCGCCGTTCTCGATGGTGTAGACCATCGGTGTGTGCCGCAGTAGTGCCTGGTGGCGCACGAAAGTGCGATGGTCGGTCTTCGCTCCGAACAGGTGCCAGTCACCGCGGAACACCACGACGATAGGCGAGGTCACGTCCAATTGCACCCGCGCCGTGTCCTGCGTGATGTCGAACTGATTCTGTGCGTCTTGCCAATCAATGAGGTGCTTCCATGACGGCCCCTTGTCTGTGGGGAACCGCCGCAGGTCGAGCATCTTCGGCTCGACGTGTTTCGGCGCGCGGTTCGCAGCAGTGGTGTGTCCGTGGAACCACTCAAGACCGTGCTTGCGGAGGTGGCGGCGGACGGTCACTTCATGCATCCCCCACATGAGGGCGAGGCGCTTTACCGTGCCCTCTGCCTCCTCAAGTGCCGCCCGCCAATCCGCCGTCGCGATCTTGTTCGGGTCTGCGTCAGGTCTATCCACCTTACCGCCCGTTCGCCAGTACCGCGTGCTTGAGCAGGTTCTCGATAGCCTTCAGTACCACCAACGCCAACCCCGCTACCGCGGGTGCCCAGAACGGTAGGTTGTCGCTACCTGGGGGTTTCTGCGAAAGGGCTATGGCTTCGGTTATCGCGATTGCCACCACCGCGAGGCCCGTGTTGACGGCGAGTTTCTTCGCCCATATCTTCCAGTCCATGTGCGCCTCCTTAGATTGAGGTCTGGAAGATGGTCGCGCCCACAAACCAGCCGACCTTATAGTCTGTCAAGGGTAGCGCCACGATCCCCACCTTCACGGGAATCCCCACGTCCGTTTCCAGCGAAATGGACAGGCCGGGGTCAACGCGAACCTGCCCGCCTTCGGGGTGTACGATCACGTCAAGCTTGATAAGGCCGGACACCACCTCGCCGACGTATTTCTCTGGCAGGGTTAGCGAGAGTGCCGCGCCCATGGAACCGGCGGAACCGTCCAGCGGCTGAATCCATACCGCGGTTCCGCCTTCGATAGGCAGTTCAAGTCCTGCCGCCTGCGCGCCGACCGCCCCCAATGTGAGGGCAAGTGCCCCCAAAACGAGGACAAACCAGAACTTCATCGTGCAGCCTCCTCGATGTATTCGCCCAATGCGTTCCGGGCTTCGTATATCGCCAGCGGGTCGCGCGACCAGTTCGTGAAGTCAGGAGCCACGGACTGCGCCACGCTCGTCGCGTAATCGCCCCCCGCCATTGTGAGATAGTCGAAGATGTCCGCGCCATCACGGAGCCACTTCAAGCGAATCGTCGGCGCGAACGTCCCATCGTCAAGCGGCAGTATCCAGCAAGCTTCGCCTGGGTAACTCGCCGAGTAGCCGTCCGCACTCGCCCAGGGGTCAACGCCTAAACGGTAATAGTCCACCCGCCAGTACAGGAACCCCGTCAGTCGGTAGCGGTAGGGCAGGAAGCCGGTCATCTGCACCCAGTTCGCATAGGGGTAGTCGGTGAGCAACTTCGGCGAGTAACCGTCCTGGGAAAGACACTGGTAGAGCCACACCTCCGCGCCCACCGCGAGGCGGCTGGCAATCAGGGTGTCAGACAGGAACTTCGGCAGGCAAACCGTGATGTCGAGCCACGCGCTCGCGGGCGCGATCGTGGTCGTCATCATGCGCTTGACGCGCCCCTTCATCGCGGCGCTATAGGTGTTGAGTTGGGAGAGTACCGAGGCGCTGTACTCTTCGTCTTGGATGTAGGAGTAGGGGGCGAGGGGTGCGTACTTCTGTATCCACGAGTTCACCGTTGACACGCTGGGCGGCTTGGTGGTGACCTTCCCGCTGCGGATGGTCGCGTACCCGCCGACGTGCGCCTGCGTCTGCCCCGCCGCAGCAAGCGTCTCCGAGTGCGCCGGGTCCACGAACGTCGCCATGAGCCGGTGTTCGAGCAGGAGCAGTTCCGCGTCCAGGTTGCCCCGCACAGGTGCCCATAGCCCGATGGCAGACTTGAGTGTAGGAGACTCCGGTATGCTGAAGTCCCAGACGTGAACCCTCATCCCCCGCATTGCCCCGCCGACCTTGACGTAGACCGTGTAATCGCCCGCAGGGGTGTCCTCGTCGGGCTTCACGTCTACCCATATCACGAGGGGGAACAGGCCTGTCACAGCTACTGTGTCGCCGCTGGCGATCGGTTCCAGCCCGTCAGCATACCAGCCGGGACCGAGGGGCTTGTTCTTCTGCGTCGAATAGGTGCCGCTGCCCTTGGAGACCAAGACGTAGTGTTCGCGGTAGAGCTTGACGGTCAGCCCGTCGGGGTAACGTGCCTCCACCCTATACTCACCAGGCGGCAGGATGTTCGCCACCTGCCAGCTCTCGGTTTCGCCCCGCGCGACGTTGACCGGCCCAAGCCAGCTCGCGACCTTCACGGCATCCGGTGACACACGCTCCCAGGGGGCTACCATCCAAATGTCCGCGGAGGCCGCGGACACCGTGCAGGTGAGTACCAGAATCGCCAGTAGGAGTTTCATCCCGCACCTCCATGCCAGATTGCACCGTGACCGGAATAGAGCCGCGCCCCGCTCCCGTCCTTCACGACGCGCCGCGGGAACTGAGTCATCTCGCGGTTAGCAGCGCGCTCAAGGAAGTCGGGGATGTAGAAACCTATCTCCGGCCGCTTCACGCGACCCTTCGCATCCAACGCTCGTTGAAGTCTCGCCAGAATCTCATCCATCTCGTTTATCATCGCCTCCGCCCTCCTCGGCGGGTTACACCTGCGCCTGTCGCTCCCGTATGATCTTCAGGAACCCCTCAATTCCCGCCAACACCTCTTCGGTCAGCTCGATCTCCTGCCAACCGACGGGCCAGGGCAACTTCTCGCGGAAGATGTGCTTGTCGCCACGCCCCACTACTTCGAGTTTGATCTTGCCTGCATCGTGCGACCACAACGTCACGTCACCCATTCGCTCCCTCGCTTTCCGCCAGTTTCTTCAGCAGTTCGTCGCGCTCGTTTATCAGCAGGTAAACGTACTCCACGTTCACATACCCGTAAGTGCCTTCGGGGTTCTTCTCGCTCTCCGGCCACCGCTGTACGCGGTGAACGGGTATCTCGCCATAGCACCCCGCCCGCGCCGTGAGATTCACTATGCCCTTGTCCTCGCCGAAGCTGCTCATAGCAGCGCCCTCAGTATCGCCGCGTCGTAACCTGGGCAGGTCTTGCCCTGCCGCGTCCCCGACGGACGCTCATTGTGGCCGTAGATCGCGGTAATGGTGGGGTAGGTGCGTCGCAGGTCTTGGAGCAGTTTGAGGAGTGCGGCGAACATCTCCGAGGTCATGTAGCCAACGTCGAGGGGGAACGCGTCGCCCGCGCCCACGCAACAGACCCCCAGGCTGTCTACATTGTCGCCCTCACAATGCGCGCCGACCTCGCCTTGCGGCCGCCCCTTCCGTACCCTGGCGTCGCGCACGATCAGGAAGTGATAGCCGATGTCCTTCCATCCGAGTACGTTCACATGGTAACTACGAACCGACTCCAACGTGCCGCTCGGCGTCGCGGTCTGGTGGACTACGATCTTGGTGATAGGTCTCATGCCTCACCTCCCCGGCCAACAGATGAGAGTAACTACTGCCCCCGACCTTCCACGGACTGCCGAATCGCCCTAATGTCTTCGCGGATGTACTTCAAGTCCGTCTCCACCGCCGTCAGGCGATTGCTGTTCGTCGAACACGCGGTCGTGGCCGTCACAGCCATAGCCTTCGCCTCTCCAACATCGCTGCGGAAACCCGCGAGGATGAAGATGAGTACCCCCATGAGGACGATGACCACCGCGCTCGCTACTTTCAGTCCGTTGCCGTTCTGCTTCATCACTGTCCCTTTTCTACCCTGCTACTTGCTGTCGCAGGTCAACCGGCTCTATGTCCGCGGCTATCGTCGCTTGCCCGCTGCGGAACGGCACCGCGCGGAAGGTCACGCCCTTCTCCCGCATAACCACCAGCACCGCCTCCACGCGCCCCTGAAACGTCTCCTTCTCCTCGCCTGCCTGCTCGGAAGTCTCGTCTGCCATTCTCACAATCTCCCTTGACTCCACGGCGGGTTTATGGTATCCCTTGGTGGAGGCTAAACCCATGTGCAGATGGTATCGGTTCGCGCAACTCCTGATTGCCCTTCTCGCCTACTTCGTGTCGCCCGCTCTGATGTTACCTCGTCACCCGCGAGACTGACCCTATGGAATCAGCGCCGCGACCGCCAGGGCCGCGTCCCGCTTGGCGATGTGCCCTGCTATCGCCCTCTGCTTATCCGCGGCGGTGACTGTCGTGTACTGGTTGTTCGCTGCCGCCTCTAGTTCATTTAGCAGGTTCAGTCCTTCGTCCATCGCCTGCCGCGCGGCCACGTAGGCCGCCCGCCTTACGTCACACCACAGTTGTTCCGCCTCGGTCAGTGCCACTCATGCCTCCTATGTTGTCTTGCTCGTGTATGCCGGGATGTAGTAGACCGTCCCATTGACGTTGACCTTGACCCACGCGTTCACCGTCCCTGGTGTGGTCTTGGTGCTGCCCGCGTCAACCGCTTCATGCGTCCCCGCCGCCGCGGGGAACCGCAGTACACAAGCATCAGTCATTGAAATATCAGTTAGCGTCGGCCGTAGTACGTCAATGTAGTTTCCCCGCGTGACCGTTTCGGCGGGCGCACCCGCCACGCCCGTATAGGTAGGGGTTAGGCGAACCGCACCGGCATAACCGTCCGCAAGGGTGCCTCCGCTGGCGACGCTCTCATTGCCGGCCGTGATGGTCGTTCCCGACCCCGTGACTTTGAACTTGGAGACACTCCCACTCTGGAAGTCAACGATGTCGCGAGAGCTCCCCGCGGTGTAGCGGAGGTTTAGTTTCAGGCCCTGTGAGTAGTTGCCGCCCGCCGTCGCGTCTACCAGACTTAGGATATACGCCGAGTTCTCGCTGCCAGTGATGGTCGTCGTGCCGAGTGTCGCGCCCGCGATGACGGAACTGGCGTTCGTGTAGAGGGAAGTGATGTAGGCCGTTGGAACGGGCGTGGCGACCGCTCCGATAGCACCCGTGGGGGCTTGCAAGATGCCAACTGTGAGAGTGTCCGTCGCGGCGTTATACGTCAGAGAGCTGTCAACGGAGAGGATACCCCCCGTCCCCGTAAACACCACAGTACCGGCGGCAAGGCCACTCAATGTCAATCCCGCGAAGGTCGGACTGCTCGCCGCCTTCACCGCCTGGTCTTGCCCGTCCAGGTTGTGGAACTCCGTCGCACCGATGGCGTGGCTATCTATCGTGATGGTGGTGGCCGTGATGCCGTTGGTAATGTTCAGTTGGTCGAACGTCGGCCAATCCGCCACCGTCAATCCCGCCACCGCCGCCTGATTGAGAGTCGCCCAGGCCTTGTCGCCGCGCCAATACTGTGCAAATGTCCCCGCTGTGATTGTCGGCTCTTTGCCGCCCAACTGAGTCTGGATGGCGGAGGTCACGCCCTTCACGTACGAGATTTCAGTAAGCGAAGGGTAGGTGGCGACTGCCAGAGACTGGAGGGCCTTGCTCCCATCCGTAGCGACTAACTGCGATGCGGTCAGACCAGAAACCGTCACGCCCGCGAACGTCGGACTGCTCGCCGCCTTCACCGCCTGATCGAACCAATCGGCGAGCGTCGGATTCCCACTCAGCGTGATCGTTCTGGCCGCGTCGCCGGTCGTCAACGTGAGGATACGGTCGGCGGAGAGACCATCGCCAGCCTTGATTATCAGATCATGCGACGCGTCAGTGTCGAAGATGTGCAGGCCCGTATTGCTGAACTGCCCTACCGTCACCCCGCCGGGGAACCCCGCGTCGTCAAGGAATGCCCCTACTTGGTCGTGGTGCGCGCGGTTCAAGTGGTAGTATTGGTTCGGCGATAGCCCTCCCTGCTTCGCGAGAGTCGCATTGTGGCTGATCGTATCACCAGTCACTACCGTATTGATGATACGTGTGATGATCTCGATGGTGTCCGACCCCTCCAGGGTCGGAATCCACGCCTTGCCGTCGAACCCCTCCCAGGTCCACTTTTTCCGGTTGAACCGAACTGGCGTGTTGAGGTTACCCTTTTCGTCCTGCGCGACCACCCCGACCCCGTGCATATCCGCGACTTCGCGCACGGTGTCGCCCCATTGGAGGGCCGTCCGCGGCGACCGCTGGCGCAGTTTGGGTTTGCTTGTAGTGGACGCCCTCATTACCTCAACCTCGTCAAACGACGGCGGGGATTCCGCCGCCCGTCACTCAATAGTCGAAGCGCCTCCTGCGCGGCGAACTTCCGAGCGATCGGCGGTAACGTCGCGAAACTCGGCGATAGCAGGACCCTGATGGGATCGGAAATGTACAGCGGTTTGATCGGCCCCGGAACCGGCGGCGGCCCTACGGTTGTGAGTGCCAGCGATCCGCCCGATTGCGCTGTGGCCGTCCCTGCAATCCTCCGCACCGCCCGCAGGAAAAGAGTCGCGGTCGTCGCTGCCGCGGCGTGACCGGCGAACGTGACGTAGTGGACTGCCGCCTCTGCCAGCGTAAGGGCCGCACTCGCCGTAGCCTCTGCCGTTCCGGCGATCCGCCGGACGCGTCGCAGAACGGCTTCGCCCGTGCTCGTCGCGGCCGCTGCACCCGCCAACCTGCGGATAGCCCCCAGGGCCAGCGCCGAGGTCGTGCTGGCCTCCGCCGTACCCGCCAGTCGCCGCACCCTTCGGAGCGCGCCCGTCGCCATCGTGGTGGCCGAAGCCTGCCCCGCAAGGGCCCGCAAAGACTTGAGGGCCACGTTGGCCCCACTGGTCGCAATCGCCGCCCCTGCCCAGCCACGCACCCGCTTCAGCGCCAGTTCTGCGCCCGAAGCCGCCGCCGATGTTCCCGCCCAGTAGATGAGGGCACCAGACACCACCGCCAGCGTCGCTTGGGCCACAACCTCCGCCGCGCCCACCACTCGCCGGATCGCCTTCAGCGCACCCGTTGCCGCCGAGGTTGCCGTTGCTGTCCCCGCGAATCGGAGTAACCGCTTGAGTGCGCCAGTCGCCGTCGCGTTCGCCTGCGCCGTGCCTGCGATCTTACGCGAAGCCTTCAACACGCCAACCGCGCCACCAGTCGCCGTCGCCGCGCCTGCCCAGAAGATACTCACTGGTGGCTTGAGTGCGAACGCGATGTATGCTTTCGGCCACGCCGCGCTCAGGGTCGCGGCGAAGGTTCCCATCGCGCCCGCTACAGCGAGTCCGCCCTCGTCAAAGGCGAACCCCCCGCCATGACCGCTCGTCGTTTCATAGTCCATCTTCTCGGCCATGCTCGACAGATTGCCGTTCGTCATCACCGTGAACTGCCCGGTGTTCGAGTCCGCACTGCTCGTGCAGATGCAGACGCAGAGACAGTCGGCTTTCGTCGTAGTCAGGCCTGTGATGAACTGGAAGGTGGTATCAGAGGCGGTCTCGGTTCCTGTGGCAGAAACGTTTACGGGATCGCCGCTGCCAACGCACCCGCTGTACGCGGTGCATCCCGCGCAGACATGATCCACGCTGGCCTGCACGCTCGGCGCGGTGTTACCACCTATGTGCCGCCGCCACCAGATGTAGAGTTTCGACCCGCTGGCGACACTCACGGGGGAACCAGTGAACGCAGTCCACGCCTGGCCGCCGGTCACTGTGATGGTGACGGTGCCCGTCGGGTCGGTCTCCGCGACCAGGATCGTGATGTCGCCGGCCGCGATGGAGGCAGGCAAGGCTACAGAGACAGCGGCAGTTGTCGCCGCCGCCTTCGCGCCCGGAGTTCTACTTACCGGAATCGCCACGTTATCCCCTTAGGTGTTATTGATCGTGAGGTCCAGATCGCCGATTGCGACCTTGGGCGTGTCGCCGCTGCTGTAGGTCTTCGGAACAGTGATGGTCCCGAAGGTCAGCATATTGCCCGTGGTGGCGTTGTCGTATGTCGCCCAGAACGCCATCTCGCCCCAGGAACCCGTCGCTTCTGTGAAGGTCAACTCCTGCGCGGTGGTGTTCGCTCCGGCGCTCGCCGCCGCCCAGTTCGCGGCGGTCATCGCAAGGCGGACATACCCCATCGCTGTCGGTTCCGTGACCCCTGTGCCGTCCGCCACCGGCTGAGTCGAGGACAGCGCGAGCCACACCGTCGGCATGGTGTACGATGTCTTGCCTACTGCGTGATCGAGAAGTTTGTTTCTCAGATAGGTACTGAAACCACTAGCCATCTTCGATTCCCCCTTTGTGGGATTTGCTTACCAACTGCACACTACTGCCCGTCTAACCCCTTGCCAAACCGTCCACGATGTGGTATAGAAATTGTATGCAGGAATGGAGTCGCTTCGAGATCATGGCCATAGTAACCCTCGCGGCGATCATTTGGTCGGTCCTGTGGCGCGTTGCCCGCATCTTCCCTTGGTACGTTGGGGCCATGATCTTTTGGGTGTCAGTGGGTTGGCTTGTCTTAGACCCGACCGATCCCGTCACCCACCCCTGGAGGACGTTTCTGCCCATCGCTGGAATCATCGCCGGTGCCATCCTGAATATCGGTGCCTCGCGCCCCCATCGCCTCACCGCCTAACACTACTTCTTGCGCCGCGGCCGCCACCGACTGTGCCCTGCCACATCCACTCGTTCCTCGTCGTACCGCGCCTTGACTTGCCCTAGTCGCCGATACTCGGTTTTCAACTGCTCCCAGACTTCATCGAAGTGCTTCTTGTCCGAGTCGTCGGCCTCCCAATCGGCGGGCATCTTCCCCCCTTTGTCAATGCCCTTCCGGCGAACCCATGAATCCAGGTTCTGCTTCCGCTCATTCAGATCCCAGAGTTGTGAGTTCAACGACCGCTCTACGTCCAGCGGTGTAATGCGAAGGGCCGCCTCCGCTGTGGTCGGCGGTAGGTACTGCATCCGTTTGCCCGTCTCCGTCAGTTTGCCCCGTACCTTCTGGGTCCGCGCGGTCTTGATCGCCGACCCGATCACTCGTGTTGCTGGCAGGTACTCCTGCGCCAGGTATCCCGCAATCTCTGTGGCCTTCTCCGCTAGCGGTGCTCCCGGTTGGTAGACCTTGTTCCCGAAGGGCGATTCGTTCCGCGTCAAGTCAATGAATGGTCCATACAGGAAAGGCGAACGTATCCCCATCCCCACATCCTGGGCGACCTCCAGCGAACCCCAGGGCAACATCCGCGCCGTTCTCGCATAGAGGCCCCGGCCGTATACATCCTCCCCCGGCAACCGCACCGGCATCTGGTCTGCCATGTACTCCGGCATCGCCGCCGATTCGATCTCGCGTACATCACCTGGCGTCAATGATTCGATGGCCTGTTTCGCCCGCGTGTAGAGGTTCACGCGGTTGGGATGGAATAGGACCGCGTTGCCGAACTGCCCCGCCGTCTTGTACGCGTAAGTGGGGAATGGGAATAGCCACGATGCAGGCCCCGCCTTGCCCGACCGCATGAGTTCGATCCACTGAGGAACGTCGTTGTAGTTGTAGAGCGCGCGTTCGGCAATCCCGATGGCTTCCTCCAGTGACTTCCCCCGCATCATCTGCCATCTGACTACGCCGAGTTTCGAGGCCACTTCGTTCAGTTGCCATACCCGGCCCGGCATCCTTGCGAGGGCGCGTGTCGCTGCCTCCGTAGCATTGCCCCCTTCGTTTGCCTGCGAGATCAACTGGGCCGTCTGCTCGATCTCCCGCAGGGACCCGCCGCCGGAGAAACTGCCCATGCGCTTGAGCACTTCATAGGCCCAGGGGCTTTTCGTCTCCACCTGGAATGCGCCCCAGGCGTACAGTTCGGGAGTCAGCACCGCGGGTGTTCCGCCGAAGGTGTGCATCTGCGCGAGGTTGCCCGCGACGTTCGCCCCCTGGGAGAGCGGGTTGTACACCGTCACCAACCTCTTCGCACCCCCGAAAGCCGCCGCACCGTACCGCCCAGCCCCGACCCTTGGAGGTGGAACCCGCACCATACTTCGCGTGAGCAGGGCCTCCGTCCGCCCTACCATGATCCGCAGGTTCTCTCGCAACGTGTCACTGCGCGCCATCGCTTCGGGATTCAGGGCGAAGTACAACTGAGGGTGAACGTACTTGTCCGTCAGCCGACCAAACGGCCCCTCGTTTGCCTGCGCGATCAGGTCATCGGCTGCTTCGGGATACCCCAGGGAACGCAGACGCGCCGCCCTCTCCTCCATTACGCCACCAGTCAATTTGAGCCATCCCTTGGGGTGGACCTTCGCCTCGCCCTGCCATACCAGTGAGGCATCACCCGCCATGCGCTTGAATGTCTCCATGCGTGGAAGGACTCGCGCCGTCGCGTAAGCCTGTGCCTCCAGCCGCGCCAATACGTCGTTGACAGGTTGGAGTGGCTCCTGCGCCGATACCGGCAGGTTGCGCCGTTCCGCCAGTATTCCGACTGGCGCGCCCCCTTTGCCACTCAGTATGCGCGCCCTGTTCATGGCCTGGTTTTGGAGTCTGTCTGCGATCTCGTCTAGACCGTTTTCTCGTAGCCAAACGAGGTGTTCGTCGGGTGTCAGATACCGACCATAGACGATCCGCAGGTATCCCCCCCCGCGTTCGATCCTCTCCAGTTCATCCCAGGACTTCACCCCCGCCTCAACCAAACGCCTCTTGTAGAGTAATCCAGGGCCGCGCGCCGTAAAGGCAGCCTTCTCTAGCGCCGCCGTGTCCAGGCCAATAGAGCGGGCATAACCTAGCACTTCGTTTGCCGCGTCTTCGGGGGTGAGCGCGTAACCCGACAGGGACCGCCGTTCTGCCAGCGCCGCGATCAGGTTCCGAACATCCGCCTCGCCGACAGTTTCGCCCGGCCTAGGAAGGGGGAATGTCACGCCACGTTTGTAAACAGGAACCCGACCGCCTTGTTTCAGCGCGCCACGCAACTGACCCAAAGTCGTCTGGGTGGCTGCCCGTCTTCCCGTCACTCGACCAGCGACACCTTGGGCCTGTTGGATTGCCGCGGGGGAAGCCCCCTCTTTCCCCATCCTCTTCACGACGCCGAGTGCGCGTTGCTCGGCGATGGTGGCGGCCTTTAGTTCCCGCCGTGCGGCCGGAACATCGCCGACGAGTTTGACTGGTCGTATCGGCGCGCCCTCCGCCGCCTTTCCCTGTGTCGCTACGATCTCCCGTGCCTGTCGCTGAATCGAAGGGCCGACGCGCCAGTCCTGCAACATCTCTATGGCCTGCTGGCTTACCGCCTCCTCATTCGCGAGTTGCCCTATCGCGCGGGCGCGTTGAATTGGCGGAAGTGTCCGAAGCGCCGCCCTCCCGACCGGCGCAAGGGCCTTCACGCCACCAGTGACTGCCTTAGCCTGCGCCACACCGCCCAATCCGGCGATGCCCACATCGGCGGCAAAAGCCAACATTGTGCGCTCGACCGGCCCCTTCTCCGGCCACAACTCCGGCGCGTATTCCTGAAACGAAGTCGTCTTGATCGCTCCCTCATAGGCAAGTTTCACCGCTTCGACTGCCGTAGGTAATCCCTTGCCCTCGTGACCGCGCCGCACCGTCTCACCAACAACCTTAGCCACGGCCCCTGGGGCTGCGCCCGCAACCTTCAGGCCGAGTCGGACGGGGCTGTACTTCGCGATGGCCTTTTGCCGCCGCTGCGTAGCGGTGTGTATCGCGCTCCGCTCCGCCCGTTCCCCGATTCGCGCCAACTGTTCCTGCTCCATGCGCGCGATATCGGCTTCCGTCATGGAACGGGCCGCTATCCGGTCGGCCTCATCCCGCAAAGCGCGGTCAGACGCAGGGACAAGGACTTGCGCCAATGGTCGCTTGCGTGCCGTTATCAGGTCGGCTTGTTCTTGCAGTTCCCGGTCTGTCGCCATCTCACCACTGAACGCCGCGCTTGATTAGTTCCGCCCGAATCCAGGCGTCGGACTTATGACTCCCCCTCGCGTTCCTCGCCCAACCCTGCCACTCACCAGGGAGTCGGCTGAAGTTCTTTCCCCAGTTCTTCCGACCGCCCCCGCCCCGGCTAGGTGATGGTGCCTGTGGGCGCGCATACTCCGGTATCTCCGCCTCGCTGTAGTAGTGCAACTCGGCGGCGCGGTGATAATGCTTCGCCAGCCTCGCCTTGATCGTCTTGGCTTCCTCTGCCCCCGCCTTGGGTATCGCTTGAAGGTTGTCGTACCGGTCTTTGCTGAACCCGCCGAACAACCGCGCTTCGTCCTGCTGAATCTCGTTGAGAACCTGACTCAACTTCAGGTTATCCTCGGCCTTTCCCTCACCCTTGGCCGCCGGCCTGGCCGCCGCGGCCCTGACCTCCCGACGTTCAGCCCGCGCCTCCCCTTGCTGGGCGCGTTCCTCGCGGTTCTCAGCCCGTACTTCACCCCGTTCCGCCCTCTCCTCGCGTGCCTCCGCGCGCACCTCGCCCTTCCCCTGCGCCTCTGCTATCCGCTCTTCACGTTGCGCGCCGATGATGTCCCGCCCCTGTTGCCGCGCCTCGGTGCGTTGCTCCTTGTTTAGTGCCCTGCCAGTACCTTGAGTGTAAACCGAATCCACTCGCGCCAGAAAGTCATCCAGGGTATTGCCGGAGAGTACGCCACCGAACTCCGCCATCGCGCCTTGCACGGCCGCGTTGAAGGCGGCATCCAGCGCGTCCTGTTGTCCCCTCGTTACCCACCGTTCAATCTCCACCAGTCGGGCCTGCCGCGCCTCCCCCGTGTCCGCGATCCCCCCCAGAGTCACATCTGCCTCGACTACGTACTTCGCGGTCACCGGGTCGAACCCGTTATTGAACATGGTGTCGAGCCACGTCTTCTGTTCCGCCGCCAGTTCCTTGTCCTTCATCGGCGGCACCGGGCCGAGTATCGCGTCCAGCATATCCCTGGTCGGCGGTCGGGGAGGCCCCGCCGTAACCACCTCGCCCTGGGTCGCCGCCTTCTCCTCGCCCGCCTTCTCGCCGCCCTGCGCGCCCGCGGCCCCCATGAGGGTAAGATCATCCGCAAACTTCGTCATCACCCGCGCATAGTGCGGCCCGAACCGGAAAGCCAGCAGCCGATCCTGCGCGTCCCGCCCCAGTTTCTTCTGGCCTGGACTGAGGGCGCTCCCGTTTTCCGCGACTCGCATCTGCGCGACGAGTCCCAGGATAGTGTTCTCTATCACATTGGGTAGTGGTGTATCCGGGTCACCCCTCTTAGTCCGCAGGCCCCTGATTGACCCGTCGAGTTTCCCCCGTTGCTCGTCACTCAGACCCAACTGGAGGTCTACATCCTTCCACATGGCCTCCAGCCGTTCCAGCCGCGCCTCATCCTTCTGCCGCTCGCGTTCCTGCTGCTGGAGTTGGAACGCCTGCATCTGCTGCCAGGTGCGCGCCAGCTCCCCGGTCTGCGACCGTTTCGCCTGTAGGCCCTCTATGTATCGTTGCCCGACGCTCATTTGCCGTTACTCCATTGGGAACAGTGCGCTACCGCCGCCACCGCCCGTTCCGGTCTTCCCGCTGGCAAACAACTGCTTGAGGAACTGCTGCTGTTCGTAGGTCCCGATGATGTCGCTGAGGTAACTCCCCATGTCGCCCCAGAAACTCGCCTTGGCCGCGCCGATGTTCTGCATACTCTGTCCGGCCGCCATCCCCGGTTGCATCCCCATTCCGCCCAACCCGATCAGGTTCGCGATCTCGCCCCGTAGGCCCGTCTGTCTTCCCTCCTCTGCGCCCGCGTATTCCATGCCCGTCGCGCCCCTCGCCTGCTCGCCCGCCAGTCGTATCCGCCATTCCTCGCCCCTGCCCGCGCCTTCGTTTCCGCGTATCCGCCAGAAACGCCGCGACCGCGCCAGGTTCCGCCCCTCACCTCTGCCAATGTCGGCTATCGCTCGTTTGTACTGGCCCCATAGCAACGGGGACCGTTTCCCCACCTGCGAACTGAGAAGGTTCTGGAGATACGGAAATCCCCACTTCATCGCCGCCAGCGCGGGGCCGGCGAGTTCCTTCTGCCACGCAAGCGCGGCCTCTGCCGATTCCTGTTGCGTGTCGGACGCCTTCTTCGAGAACCACCCGCCTATGATTGAGCCAGCAATCGCAGGAAGCAACATGCTCATTGCACTATCCCCCACTTCCCTCGTCTACATCGAGGCCGAGGAAGTAGATTTCCGGCGGGTACGCGCCGGTGTGTCGGAACCGCATGGAAACCGCGTCGGCGGTCAGATTCGACCGCCAGCGATATTGAGTCTGCGTGTTTACCACGTTCTGAGTGATCTGTGTCGCCGTCTGGTCGAGTTTCCCGTGGGTCGTCAGGTCAATCGTGATGTCGGCACCGCCCTGGCCGGCAGTCCGCGTCGTGTAGAGATCGGCGAGAACCCTGGAAACGTGTCGGACTTCATTGGGTGGCGCGATAATGAGGTTCTGTGTCCACACATCGTAGACAACGGAACTCTCGCCGTATCCAGTCGTCCCCCCGAAGAGGTTCACGATGTCGCCATCGTGCGTCAGACCGTACACTGTCCCCGCCGCGTCCGCCGTGCAGATTCCCGCTAGCTCGTAAGAGGTCGCGTGTCGCCGCCGCCAGCTTCCCAGCGTGAGATCGTGGATGATTAGACACCACGCCTGGTCGGCATCCGGGTCATCGTAATGGCAGAAGATGACGTTTCTATCGTTGCTATAGACCGATCCGTGCGCCACCGTCCAGTCAATCAGGGCGCCGTCTATCAGTCCCTTGCTCGTTGGCTCCGACAAACCGCCGTTCCAGAGGTAGAAGTGCGTGCCGTCATGCCACTCGACCCCCAGCCTGCCCGTGGAAATCATCGCAGCGTCTTTCAGTCCGATGTCGTCCCGGTGAACGAAGTCCCAACCGCTGATCGGGTCGTCCCCCTGGAGTTCCTGAAAGCAGTTATCATAGAAGATGAGTTTGCCCGCACCGTACGCCACGCACCCCAGGATATTGTAGGCCGATGGTGCTTGGCCCTCCAACATCTCCCCATCCGCTTCCGAGGGTGGATCGCTGGTCGTCGTCGGGAAACTCGACAGGTCGTTGTCGTTGGAGACACGTATGGTCTTGGGTAAATCCCAGTGCGAGTTCGTGTTATCCCATTGGTTGTTCGCCGCGTAGACGCGCCCCAGGGAAATCATCCCGAATCGCGCCGACGCCAGGTACTCGTGGTTCGCCTCCAGCGTCGGCGGAACATCATCCCCATCAATCGTCGGCGAATCGTTGTCGGAGTTCACGATGTAGTAGACGTTGGAACCGTCCGCGGTAATCGCGAAGGCCGTACCGTCCGGGTCCTCGCTCACCTGGAAGGTGTTCGTCGTCGGGGTGATGATGTAGTAAGTCCGGTCTGTCTCAAAGCCGCCGGTCGTGGCTGTGAACTTGACCGCCTCGCCCTCCACCAGCCCATGCGCGTTGTCGGTTATCAGGTCGCCGCTGTTCGCCACCGTGCAGGCGCAGGCGGCGTTCACGTAGGACATGGAGGCGGCCATATCCAGTGCCTTCCAGAACTTCCAACCATCCCAGGCGAGCGTTGCCGGATCGTAAATGTCACGGTAGATCAACGCGTACTCGACGTAGTTCCCATAGTCGTCCATCACGTCATCACCGCCGGAACTGGGAAGGGTGACGGTAATGGTCTGGAGGCCATCGTTCCAGGGCAGGGAGGCAACCTTGGTGGACTCGATGGAGGGGTTTGAGATCATCACCCGGTAATCTTCGGTGCCCAACTGGTCGCGGCCCCGGAAGCAGTACGCGTACTTCACCCAGGGTGTCTTTTCCTCGACCAACGCCTCAAGTTCATCGAACCGCTGGAGGACGACACAGGAGGTACTCACCGCGTACTCCGGCGGCATATCGTCTTGCCACGGAGAATCGCGGTTGGTGTGCGTGGAGAGTTCCAGCACCAGTTGATTGGTCTTGCATTCCAGGGTTGTCGGCGCGAACGACTCACTCCATACCCGCAACATCCAACTTGGTGTCGCGGGAGCGAGAAAGTAACTCGCGCTCAGAATGGCGATGCCCTGGATGGTGCTCTCTATGTCCGCGATGTTGAAGCAGCACCGGATGATGGCCCCGTTCGGTTGCAGGTTCGGGATGGTGAGTTTCTTCACCAGGGTCGTGCAGGCGGTATCGGAATACAGACCCAACTCATACCCCGATGGGAAGATGGCAGAGTCGTTCGCGAACAGACCCGCGTTCTCGTAGGCCTGCGGGTCCCCATCGCGCAGTTGCAGGTCGAGTATCAGGTAGGAGTAGTTGACAAAGTTCTTCGTGGCCGCCGCCAGGGATTTCGTCATACACTGCTGCGAAGCCACGCCCGTAGGTCCTATTGCCAGGTCGGCGTAACTCGTACCCGTGTTGGTAACGGTCGTGCCGGTCCCCGCGGCCGTCCATACGTTCGCATCATCACAGTCGAAGAGGCGTGTGCCGCTCCATGCGGCGACAGCCACCGTCGGCTTCGCGGTCTTGTCGTAGTCCTGCGGCCCCTTGAACGAGAATGGCCGCGTTCTGTCCGATGTGGAATCCGGCTCGAAACTCATCAACTTCGAGTTGGCCCCGCCCGTCGCGAAGACCACTAGGCCATCCACGCGGAACGGCGCGCTGTCTGCCAGCACGTCAACCGTCGCGCCCAGGATGCTCGCCACGGTGTTCGACCCGTCGGCCGTGATGTTGAACGCACTCCCGCCTGCCGCGGTCGAGAACTTGAATACATCGGCGGTCAGTCCGCTGGCGATGACATAGTAAGTCGTCCCGACTGTCATCCCCCCCGTCGCCGCGCTGAACTGGATTGCGTCACCCGCAGAGTACCCGTGACCCGTGCAAGATACGAGATCCGTTGCCAGCGCGACCGTGCAGGTCTGCCAGTCCCCCGCCGGGTCCCACGCCCCGTCCACCCCCATGATCGCGAGTTTCTCGTTCGCGTCCCGGCAGATGATCCGCACCCCTGTCGCGTCGCGGTAGGCGAACGGTATTTGCGCCGGGATCGTCCCCCCCAGACCAGTCGTGCTTACCCGCGTTGGGAGTTTGTCCGGGAGGAGACTTCCCGTGGAGAAGTCGTATCCCCCGACAACCTTCATCTTCCGGGGCGATTCCTCAAGGACGCGTTTCTGTAGCGTCTCCCCCCCGGCGAAGTTTGCGATCCCGATCACGCCCACTTTACCCGAATGCCCCCTTGATGGCCCCACACACTTGCAGCCAATCCTTCTTCAGACCCTCCGCCAGTTCGCCCGCCCGCGCCATCGTCGGACGCGCCCGCCGGGCCTCCTCCTCAGCCGCCAGGAGAATCGCTTCCTCGGCATACAGCACGGGTATGTCCGTGATCGGCATTACCGACCCGTCCTGAATCGCCGAGATGCTCAGGGTGCAGGCACTCCCTGTACCCCCCGCTGTCGCCTTGGCAACCGCTGCCGTGTACCCCGTGCCGCGGGCGATGAGTTCAACCGCCGTCACCACGCCCGCGGTCACCGCGGTCACCCGTGCCGTCGCCCCCGTTCCCCCCGTCGTGATCGCCAACACATCGCTGACCGTGTATCCTGTCCCGCCCGCGGTTGGTGCCGCTGCCAATGTCTGCACCATGCCACTGCCGAGGTCATCCACATCGGCGACCCCATAGGCCCGAATCCCCGACACCGCGGTGATCTCAACCGTCATCCCCGTCCCGGTGCCGGTCACGTTCGTCGTCGCCTGCCCCGAGCCGACGGCGTAGCCCTTGCCTCGTGCGTGACATCCCTGGGTCGTCGCCTGTATATCCGCCTGCGTCACCACCCCGCCCGCGCTGATGGTCTTGATTTCCAACCAGCAATTCTCCGCGTCCGCGTCGCCAGCGGGCGAAATCTCCACCACCGCGCCTACCACATATCCCGTTCCCCCCGCCGTCGGCGTCTGATTCACCGTCTCGACGATCCCGCGGCCCGCCGTACTCGGTGTCGGGTGAATGCGGATAGCACTGCCCGACAGGGGAACCCACGCGTCTGGCACATCCGCCTCGTCGTTGTCCCAGTCATCGTTGATGATCGCCATTGCGCCAGCGAGGTGTCTTCGCAGGGGATTCCCCACCCGTACCGCGCTGATCTTCGCGAGCGGAGACAGATCGTAGGTGTGAGTCGAAGCGGCGAGGGTGACGTTCACACTCCTGATATTGCATTCCCCGGCAAAGACCGTCCGCCGGTGGCCACTGTTCACGAACTGGCCCAATTCGGTGTCCGTCCACTCGCCGTGCGACGGGTCATTGAGGCGGTAACTCAGTTTTGTCTTGAGATCATCCCAGGTCGGGGCTGCCATGCTAGTATCTCCATCTCCGCTTCGACCTCGCGCGCAACCCGTCCATCATTTGCCGCCGCATCCCAATCTCGCCCTCCCCGCCGAGCCATTGCAGCCGGTTCCAGCCACGCCGTTGCACCGCGACCTCATTCTTCGGGTCAACGGGAAGGTGCATCAGCACATACCGGCAGGGAAAGTAGTGCATATCCTCCGGGCAATAGTCCACGAAATCCGCCTCGTCCGCAGGCACGCCGAACCCGCGCACGACCAGTTTGCCCGTCGTCGTTCCCGTCGGCGCGCTGTTCAGGAAGAGCTGTCGCCCGGTGAAGCAGCAACGCGTTGGTTCCCCCGTCGCGTCGCGCCACCCCGATTCCTCGTAGTCGAGGACGGCTTCGTCCACGATCTCCAGGGGATTGTCCGTCCCGTCCCACTCCACGCGGTAAGGCCGCAGGCAATCATCTGGCAGGGCGCAGGTGCTCGTCGTCAGCGTTAGGTCCCCGCCGCTCGCGTTGCTCCACGAGGTATCGTAGAACTCCGTTTCCCGCGCCACGCCGCGGATACACTCCATGAACAGCGCCCGGTAGTGGTCGCGGTTTGCCTGCTTCCCCGGCGGCACACCTTCGGCCGTCCGCTCCTCTTCGATGAAACTCAGGATGTCCTCGAAGTCAACCGCCACCCTAAGCTCTCCTCAACTCCACGCAGACGTTGAAGGCCGCCGCGGTCGCTGCCGACTTGTAGAAGTACATCCGAAACTGCGACCCCACACCTTCGAGTAGCACTTCCTCGATGCCGAGCCGGTTCGTTGTGGTAGTCTCGGCCACGTACTTCTCCACGGTGAAACTGCCCCGTACAGCCAGGTCGTATTCCGGTGCCCACGCGTTCGTGCCATCGGGCGTGATATTGAACGCCCCGCCCCCCCGCGCGGTCGAGAACTGGAAGGTGTCCGCGTCCGCGGTGGTAATCACGAAGTAGTGTGTCCCCACCACCACGCCACCGCCGGTTCCGGTGAAGCTGATAACATCCCCCACCACCAACCCGTGCGCCGTACAGGTCACCGTGTCGCCAACCGCAGTCATTGTGCAGGCGACCACGCCGGAGAAAGCGGCGTTCGTCGGGTCAACGAGTCGCACCGGTGTCCCGTAACTCACCGCGATGTCAACCGTCGCTGACGCGTTGCGAACGATGAAAAGCACCTTCTCATCTCGCACCAAACCCGCGTACCCCGCGAAGTTGAGGTATCCAGCCGCATCCTCATTCGCAGTCCAACTCACGCGTCCGGTCGCAAGAACGGCCCCCGCCTTTTGCGGCACGGACCCGGACGGGTAGAAATACTCCCTCGTAGCCATCGTCTATCTCCTTGCGGTTACTTCGCGAGTAGATCAACCGGCACTACGCGAACCATCAAGCGTCCATCATCTCCGATCACCACATCCGCACGAAACCCGATGCTGTTCTCTGCCATCGAAGCCTGCACGTTGGCATACCGCGCCTCCGCGCTCGGAACCGCGGACACGACCGCGGGTGCAGTAGCGTCCCCGGCCAACGCCATACCTGCGGCGCACATCAGCGCCACCAACACCAACGTCAGCAACATCGTCCGTCTCTTCAGAAACCCGTTCACGTTCTCACGCCTCCTTGGTTTGTGGGGGGCCGAGTGGGAGGAGGTCCGAAGACCCCCTCCTCACCCATTGCCTCGTCGTCCGTTAGCTTCCGCCCTTGACCATCAGAATGTAGTACACCTCATTGTTAATGAGAATCCTGAGTCCGCAATCCACAGCACCGGGACTATCGGTGTTGAGTATCTGGGTGCAATCGGCTGCCGATGTGACTGGTTTGCCCTGCGCGCCAATGTCAAAGAGGGCCGTTGTCGAGAGGGTAGCGCCGTTGTCGCCCTCCAAGAACGCCACAAAGGCTTTCGGTCGGTAGGCCCGGTCGTTACTCCAGTCGCTGTTTTCAATCACAACGCCGTACCCGGTGCCGGTGGGAAGACCTGTAGCCGCACCCAGGTTGAGATCGAAGTAGGCGCCGGTTATCAGGCCGGACACTACTGACGTTGCAGACACCTGATCGGCCGAAGCCCAGAGGCCGATGATGTTCCCGGAAGTCTTGTTGGCAGCTCCGTTTGTACTGAACGAAGTGCCAACGATGCTACCAGTGTTGTTAGTTCCGACGGTGACAGTCTGAACGATTCCGTTGTATTCCGCAGAGGTTCCAGAGGAAGTAACGGTCTGCGTGATTACGTCAGTAACGCCCAGTTTGCCACCAAAGGCGATTGTCCCATTCGCGAGGTTGTCAATCGTCTCGCCCTGGGAGAGGCGAATGTCCGCCGTTCCCATGTTGGCCCCAACGGCAGACATATCCAATCCGTATGCCCAGGCCGCGTTGCCGCCACTGATGTTAGTTGCGCTGAGGTAAAACCCCGCGTCCAGTGTGCGGCAGGCAAGTCCCTGCTGTTCGTGGTCAACCCAGACCCCGTAACCGTTGGTGATGTCTCCACAGACATTGCCACCCGATCCTGTGCTGGAACCTATCCTCAACCGAACCCCATACAGGTTGGTGACATCCGTCTTGTAGGTGGCACCAGTCGCGGTGTTGCCAGTGACGATCTCGATGCCCTTGACATTCGTCCAGGTCTTGTCTGCCGCGGTCGGTGTCTTAGTCACGGTGCCGCAGTAGATGCCACGGACCTCTTCCATGTTGAAACCATTGGTGGTATTGCCTGCGAGGAAGTAGCCACCAATGGCCTTGCCGCTAGTGGAATCTACATCCACGCGGGCATTGCCCCGCACACCAATCAAGTCATTGGTGAGAGCGGTTGTGGTTTGGTTGACGTTGCCATAGACCATCGTAAGTGCGGCGTCGGTGATCCCGGTGGCCGTGAATGTGTTCGCCGCAGTGAAGGCGTTCGCAAGTCCCAACCCCGGCAAGGTACACGTAGTAGCCGGAAGTGTGATCGTCGGTGTCCCTGCCTGGTTCACGATTGTCGTCGCGCCAGTACCTGCCGTGATGGGTGTGAGGGTAATTCCACCGCTGGTCGCGGCCAGGATGACCACCGATCCGCCGACGGCCGCGGCCTTGCCAACTGTCACGGTGCCGTCGAACTGAGCGGTTCCGGTCGCCGTCAACGTCGAACCCGACGCACCGTATCCGCCGCCCACATCCACACTGGCAAGTAGGGCGTTGCCCACGCTTTCGATGATGCCACTCGCCTGCACTCTGGTCGCAGTGAGAATCCAGTACCCGTCAGTGCCGTTCGAGATGGTCTCGCCGTTCTGGCCCCGGAAGTCCGCGGTGAACGCGCCGTGTCCGCTCGCCGTGCCGTTGTTCACGTCGTAGGCGTAACTCGTTCCCTGGTTCCCAGAACCGTTGAACAGTACGGTCACGCCCTGGGTATTGGTCGCCGTCCCGCCACTGTCGCCGTCAATGCTGACCTCAAGGCCGCGGGCGTCAGTCGTCGCTTGGTCCTTGATGTCAACCGACGCGTAGATGGCGGTCAGTCCGCCGGTGCCGGCATCCGGTTGCCGCGCTTTGATCTGCGCGCCCCGGATGGTTCCCACGTTCGTGGTGCTTCCCGCGTTCGCCGTCACGTCGAGTGCCTGCATCGAACCACTCGACAAGGCGTTTGTGGTCTGTGTAACGTCCAGGGAAAGACCCGAAGCCCCAGCCGCCCGCGTGACGTTGATCGTCACGTCCCACGGGTAGCGCGTGGTGCTCAATGGGTCAATGGTCTGGACGATGGTTCCCTTCACCGCTTCGACCCAGAACCGTTCCCAATTGTCCGCCCGCGTGCCGACCTTCAAGTCGCCACGGTCAACAGTCACACTCTTATCCCTGATCGCCAGCGCGTTCGTCGCAAACGACATGACGAACACCGCGGCCAGGGCGAAAGCCCTAAGCGTCTTCATCGTTGGGTTCCCCCTTCTTGCGGCCCTTCTTCGCAACCGCTGCGTCCTGCTTGGCCTGCTCCGCGGCGAGCATCCGCTGGTAGACCTCACTCCTCACCAGCCACGTGAGGCGGAAGGCCCGCCGGAAGACCTCGATGGGAAGCAGGTACTCCACACCCGGTTCCATCGCGAGTTGCCCGCCGGTAGCGAATAGGCCGTGATCCCGCAGGATCATCGCCTTGCTCGACGCGTTCACCGCCGGAACCGTTGTCGGTAACCTCTGTTTCATTGTTATCTCCGTGGGAACCGGAGGGGAGCGCGAATGCCCCCCTCCCGCGTCCCCGTTGCTCTACACGTTGCTCTTCAGGTCCATGAGGCAGAACATATTGTCACACCGCCGCGCGGTGAGCTGCATATATCCGCCGAATGGAGCCTCGAAGTTCGTCTTGCGATCGGCCGGCGACTTCATCCACGCGCCGTTCGCGCCAAGCCGCGGACCGAGGTTCTCGAATGCCCCGAAGACGTGCCAGATCAGGTCATCGGTCGTGATGCCGTACAGCACGTTCTCAGGGATCGTCTCCACGACTTTGATCGGCACGTGCCGACCGTCCGGTGCGATGAAGGTCGGCGCGATGGTCGAGCCCGCAGCCGCCTGACTCAACCCGCTCGTCGTGTTCACGAAGACCTGCATCGAGTTCTCAGACTTGCTCAGGCGAGAGATCGCCGCCGCAAGTGGCATCGAACACAGCAACAGGTCCACCTTCCCGCGGCCCGAACCGCGGGAAACGTCCATGAAGCAGTCCGAGATCACTGAGAGGTCCCAGTCATCCGGGGTATTCGCTACACCGCCACTCGCGAAAGCGTCCGCGTTGTAGACGCGGCCCTTCAGCGAGTCGTAGCTGGAGCGGGTCAGGTTCTGGAAGGTCGTCAGGGCTGCATACCCGCTGTAGTGATCGCCGTTGCCCTGGCAGAATGCCATCAGCCCCTGCGGGAACGGCTGCGTCAATGCCGATGAAAGTCCACCGACCCGGCAGACAACATCGTTGTCCTGGAGTTTGGCTGCCAGTCCCGTCGAGGCCCCGAGGGTCACCGTCCCGGTCGTCGCAGCACCGTTGTTCCGATCGCCGAACGACACCGCCGTGACCGTCCACGAACTGTTGCCAGCCGTGTCGGTCTCGCAGGCGTCCGGCGTGTCGCTCACGTCAATCACCTCGACCCGCTCACCCACCTTGAGATGCTGGACGTTTTCACGCCCGAAGTCGTAGTAGGTGTTGTCGCAGGTGAGAACCGTGGTCGCGCCGTCTGCCGCAGCCGAAACGACCCGCGCTTTTTCGCCGTTACCGACCCCGAATATCACGTCATTGAGAAGCCAGTTCCAGTCCTCTTCTCGCTGACGCATTACGACATCAACCGCCCTGCCCCACGACCGCGTTCCGCCGATGGCCTTGTCCAACGCCTGCTTGGTCAGGCCAGCCGTCACCATCAGTTCGCGAAGCGGGATCAACTGCTTGACGAAAGACGTGTCGAGCGGGTAAGGCAGGTCCGCATTCTCCCAGAAGGCCTGTCCCGTGTAGCCACGGGTGGCCTCGATGAGAATCTCGACGTTCGTGCCCGCGGTGAACTCCTGCGTATTCAGGTTCGGCCGCAAGGCGTCCAGCAAAGGCCAATCAACCATCGTGTCGGGGACGATAATCCCCGTCGGATCGGCCTTTGTGTAGTTATTGAGATCGTCCAGTGTTACGCCAGTGAAATCCGCCACTTGCCTGTCTCCTAGTGATAGGCCAGGGCGGGTAAGACACCCCCCTCAATGGGAACTAACGGCCGCGTTGAGCTTCCGCCCACGCCTGCCGTTGGTCAGCCAGTCGGTTGCGTTCCATCGTACTCATGTCCTTGGGTCGCTTGCCCACTGGTACGGCTGGGGGTCCCCCCGTCGTGACCTTCTGTGCTTCCCGCGCCTTCTCGTTGTCTTCGAGTTGGCGTTTCGCCGATGCACCCATGAACCGCCGAACCCGTCCGATAACCTCGCGGCCGAGTTCGTTGACCTTCTGAGGGGTGAGGTCGAATGGTGTCAACCCCTCGTCCTCGGACGCCCGTTCCAGTCGCCGCTCCATCATGGCGACCGCCATTTCGTCCGCGTCCAACGCATCCTCACCCTCTAGGTCGGGGATCAACTGCTTGCGAAGTTCGATGACGGCCTTGTTCGTTGCCGCTTGGTACGAGGAGACCAATCGCTCCTCTTGCGCGTCCCGTTCGGCTGCTTTCTCCGCGTCGCGGTCCGCCAGGAACGCGGCCATCTGGTCATTGACCGTGCCGACCGTTTCCATCTGCTTCGCGAAGTCTGGTGTGACGCGCATCCCCCGCCAGTCAACGAATCCGTCATCGTCGGCTTCGGGTTCCGGCGCGCGTCGCGCGGGTCGCGGCCGCGGTTCTGCCTCTGGTTCCGCATCCGTGGAGGCCCCAGCGGTTTTCCCCGACCGCAACCGCAGGTTCTCCTGCTTGGTTGTCTTCAGCACACCGTGGATGCGTTTGAGTTCCCGATCCAAGTCCTCGGAGAGCTTCGCCTTCGCCGCCAAGTCCTCATAACTCGGTTGCTGGTCGGCTGCGGACTCCGCGCTTGCGTCGGGTACCTTCGCGTCCGGCGCGGTTGCGGCATCCGCGGCTGCCGCCGCGGCCTGTTCCGCCCCTGCCTGCGCCGTCGCTTCGTTCGTCTCTGCCGTCATCGTTTCTACCTCTGCGCCACTTGCCAGCTGGCGCTGCCGATTGCGTCTATTGCGGTGAGACGCTCACCGGTTGCCGCCCCGATACCGACCGGCGGCCCGCCGATTGGTCCCGCGATGAACGTGCGGGTATGAAACAACCCCAAAAGCAAAAACCCCATCCTCCCCCCCTCTGTTCGGAAAGGATGCGGCCGCTTTTGGGGCAACCTATGCTGTTTGTGGGAGAACTACATTACCGCCCCCAGAACCCACGTCGCTTCTTGCGCTTCTCGCGGTTCGGCTTCCAACCCGTCTTACGCATTGTCCCGTAGACGTATGCGCCCGTCCGTTCTTTGCCGTAATGACGCTTCCGCGCCGTCGCCTTCAGTGCCCGCTCCATTGCTTCCGGCATCTCACACCCCTCTGAACACCCGTTCCTCCGGCAACCGCGCCTCCGGCATCAGCAACCGTTTCCAGTTCCGCCGCGACCGTCGCCAGAAATCGCGCATCCCCGTCACGTCCAGCAGGTACGACTCCGCGCTCGTCTCCCGCGCCCTGGCACCGCCCGACGGCCAGAAGGGACTCCGCGACCAGGCACCGCGGCCGTAGAGTTGGCCGATGGTGGACGCGCCGCTACCGCGGGTCCCTGTCACCCTACATCGCTCCCTGCGGCCCCGCCACCTGCTGCGGCGGCGGTTGGCCCTGCTGCGGCCCCATCATCGCCTGCGGCCCGCCTTGTATTTGGGCCTTGAGCACCATCCGTTCCACCGCGATCTTCTCCATCATCATCCCGGCCTGCTCTGCGTTCATCCGCCCCGCCAACTCCCGCAACTCCTCCATCGTCAACGGCGCGCAGAGTTGCTCGACCTCATCCTCAACCCCCGGCAATCCACTCGCCACCAACGCCTTCATCTTCGCGTACTGGTCCTGTGGGCCGAGATACGGCCCGTAGAGCATCGCCGCGATCTGCTCCTGCTTGATCTGCCGCTTCTCCGCCTCGGTCAGGAATGGTATCGGTCGCGTCCGCACATCGCGCGTGTTCCGAAGTTCCGCGCCGAAGAACGCTTGCACCTTCTCCAGTCGGTTCCCCGTCCCGACCGTCCGTATCATCCGCGCTGTCTTGTAATGGTTCCGCGCCAGCACCAACTTCTGCCGCGCCACTTGACAGTAAGCTTGATCGAATCCCGTTCGGAACAGACTCAACCCCGCCGTGTCCGCCTCCTTCAGGAGTAACAGCGCGCTGCTCGTTCGCACACCCGGCGGGTTCTTGCCCATCGAAGGATCGCGCACACCCGCCAACTGCTGCGCGTCGGAGAAGAGTTGCGCCATCAGCATCGCCGCAGTCTGGGGGTTCAGGTCGTACTTCATAAACTCGAACTGGTCTACGCCCGCACCGATGTAGATTCGCTTCTGTCCCGTCTCCTCGTCCTCTTCCTCGGTGATCTCTCCCGAACCCCGCACGGCGATGTCGCCCCGTAGTTGCCTGTTCGCCAGCTCGAATATCTGGCTCAGGAGGATGTTGTACCGCCGCTGGAGGTCGCGTAAGGGTTTGACGAAACTCAGGGGAATGTTCCGCCCCGGCATCGGGAACCAGTCGAGCGCCTGGTAGGGGAACAGGGCATCTGGCAGGTCCCGTATATCCAGCACCGCGTCCTTCGTCCAGTAGATCAGGCGGCCCTTGCGTAGATCGCGTTCCCGTGGTCGCACCGACATGGCCTTGAGAATACACGCCCCCTTCCGCTTCGGGATGCTCGCGCCGCCGCCCGCCGCAACCACGTCCAGCAACCTCGTCGCGTCCTGGTAGTCCTCCTCCTTCAGTTCGTGTCCAGGAAAGAGGGCGTTCACCTCCTCCACGTCCTTCACCATCACCTCGATGACGAACTCGCATTCCTCGAACGCGCTGCTCCAGGGGTCAACGTAATACTGCATCGGCGAAAGGGTCATCCGCGAGATATCGCCCGCCCGTCGCAGTTTCCCGTTTTCACCCTCTCCGTCTATGTCCGGGTCCCATATCACCTTGCTCATGCCGCGACCGTAGATGGCTGCGTGAAGTAGTTCCCGGTATCGTTTGGTGAACTCGTTGTGTTCGTCGTGGCAGAACTGGAGAAAGTCCGTTCCGATCTCCGCCGCTAGCACATCCTCGATCTCGGTGGTGCTCGGTATCGCGATCTGCTGCCCCAGGTTGTCGCGCAAACCCGCCACACCCTGCCGCAGGAGCGCGTAGAGCCAGTTGTCGGTGACCTTGACCTTCGTTTCGGGCGTTTTCAGCGGTATCCGGCGGTTCGGCCACTGCCGTTGGTCGGTTACCGGGTCATCCCACTGTGTCCCCTCGACGAACATGGCATTGGCCTGCCACTCTGTCTCGTACTGCTGCCGGGTGCCGTCGCATATCTTGTACAGACTCTCCAACTTGGAGAGCGTCCCGGTCTGGTCGTCTGTCCCCTTCTTGTCCACGTCACCGAAGAAGCGAAGTCTCATGTCCCCCTCAGTCCGTCCGCACGTTCAGTTCGCGTACCTCTTCCACCCGTTACCGAATCCCCACCGACGTTCCCCATCCTCGTGCAGTTCCTGCCAGAGGATTCGTCCAGTGAGGGGGTTCACTAGGGTAGAACACCGACTCAGGTACTGCCCCCCGCGCGCCTCGGCAATATTCGTGAGCCATCCAAGAACTTCGCGGTCGTTCTCAGCGTCTTCCCTGTGACTCCTCGCGGAACGGGCCACCTCACAGAGATATGCCAATCTTTCTGGCGTCACCAGTGTCGCGAACTCCGTGGACCGATCGGTCACGCCCTCAACACGTCCTCAAAGTCAAGTCGCGCCTCAGCCAGTGTCCCCTCTGCTACGAACGGTTCCAGTGGGGTCGCTGTACTCTCATATCCGTAGGTCGGTTCGGGCGGTTTCTCCACCTTCCGCCGCACCAATGCCGCCTGCTTCGCCTCGTGCGAGTCCACGCGTTCCAGTACCCCTGGGGTCTGCGCCCCGATACGGTCGAGCAACTTCGCCATCGTCGCGTCCCACCGCGCCTCCGCCGCCATGCGCGAGTACCGCTCCCACGCCCAGAGGACACTTATGAAGAATCCGAAGGCGAGAATGGTTAGGTCAGACATACTCCCACCTCCGCTCCTTTCGGGCCGGCCTCATCTCCCGATGCCATAGCACGATCCCCTCCTTCGTTCTCCCGCCAATCGCCTCCGGCAGTAACTCCTCGCCCTTCGGTTCCTTGCGCGTCGTCCCCGCGAACCGCGCCAGTGCCTGCGTCATCGCGTCCACTTGGTCGTCGTTCTGCCCGTTCGGGAACGCCGCACACTCACCCTCGAATGCCGTCACCCACGGCGCAACTTCGGGTTGTGGTATCCAGACTCGCCCCTCTTCCACCAGGGGACTGATGGCGCTCGCCCGCGACTCCTTGCCCCCCTTCGGATTCACGGCCTGGAACCCCGACACCCGGTTCCGTAACGCTGAGATCACCGCCGGACCGTTCGCCTTGTCCTCCACCATCTTGAACCGCGGCTTCCACTTGCCGATGAGACCCCCCTTACCGTCCTCGCCGACCATCATCCGCAACGTCCCCACAAAGTCCGTCCGTTCCCTCACTTGGTCGAGCAGGTAGTAGTCCTCGCCCTTGCGACCCCATATCTGCGCCACCACGAAGTCGGTGTCTTTCATCTCCTTGAAGGCGCAGTCCAGACTCAGCCACTTCTCGTCAACCGCCGGCAGTGCGGGTCCCCAATACTGCCACCACGAGGGATTGAATAGCTCGCCTTCGCCCGGTATCGGTTCCTGTTGAAACTGTGCGCTCCATGTGGACCTCGATTTGATCTGCCGTTGGCGTTGTTCCAGGAACGACAGGGGAAATCTACTCGGCCACAGCGCCTCACCCGGCTTCCGCCCTAACTCATCCCCCTCTTCGGCTATCGCAGGGAGACGGATGACCTTGACCTTCGTTCCTGACTCCGCTGCCCGTTCAATCAGATAGGTCTGGAGATCGCGCAGACTCCAGTGGTATCCGACGACGACCATCTTCGCGCCAGGATACATCGCTCGGAACGCCACGCTTTCTACCCAGTCAATCAACCGTGTCCGGTATGCCTCACTCTTCGCGTCTTCCTTGAGTTTGTACATATCATCGAGAACAAGGAGGTTTGCGCCCTTCCCCGTCACCTGTCCGTCAAGGCCTTGCGAGCACATCCCCCTGACCGGCTTCAGGCCCGTTCCCCCGACGCACCAGTCCGTCTCAGCTTGGCGTTTCTTGTCTACCGTCAGTCCGAAGACTGCCCGACCGCACTCCAGAATCACATCTCTCGCGAGTCGCCCACAGATGGCTGCCTCATCCGTCCCATAGGAGCACAACATCACCTCGTCTTCGGGGAACCGTCCCATCCACCACGCCGGCAGGTACACCGAACAGTAAGTGGTTTTGGCGTGTCGAGGGGGCGCGAGTACGAAGAGCCAGTCCACGTCCCCCCGGAGCATCCGCAGTACCCAGCTATCTATGTACTGCAAGTGCCGCGCGAGCTTGTTCCGTCCATGCCCATGATAGATCATCAGGGTGAGCGGACTCTGGCGCGCGATTAGTTCGTTTTCTCCCGACTTTCCCGCCGCCACCATTCCCCCTCAACAACCGAACATCACTTCCCCCTCACAACCTCAAACAACTGTTCAACGCATTCAGGGAGGTCCGGCAAATCGTACTCATCCTCCACCCGTCGCGCCGCCGCCTCGATGCGCTGGAGGCGGGGTACCTCGCCGCAGGTGGCGCAGACATCTATGATTCGCGTGCCTGACTCCGGTATGCCCCGCGTCCGGTTGGCGTCCTCAATCTTGACCAGCCGCGCTGTTGCGGTATCGCCGATTCGCTCTACGCGCAGGCCCATCCGTCCCCACCACTCCCGAAACTCAGCCTCGCACTCTGGCAGCATTCCGCGCGGCCAGAAGGTCGTCATGTCGCCCAGTATCGGCCTCTCGGGGAACAGCCGCCGCACGACGGCCTCGATGTCGGAGTCACAGACGAAGTATGGTGATAGTTCCCGCTTGCCTCGCGCCCATTTCTGAAACACCTGTATCTCGGTTGTCGTATTGGCCTCCTCGCATGGGAACGGGAGGTCGCGCGGATGAGTCCAGTCTATTGGTTTGCCGCATTCCTTACAGGTCGCTGAGTCCTGATATACCTGCCACTGACAGTAACCGCAGGAATAGACCCGAGCACCAGCATTCGCTCGCATTCTCCACGGTTGCCACACCCGGTCCCCGCTCACCGCCTCAGCCTCCTTCACCTCGCCTCCAGTGCATTGCGAAGCGTGGTCCGTGTCTTATCATGGGCTTGGTGTAACCGCATAATGTTCCAGACATTGAGCGGGTCTGGTGGATTCATCAGGTCACATAGTCGGGCATCAGCCTCCCGCGCCGCCGCCTCGATGCGCTTCAGGCGGTCATAATCGGCTTGTGCGATCAAGGAAAGCCCCTGCGCCTTACAGTGGTCGAGAATCTCATTCGGTATATCCCGCGTCCGGTTGGCGGGGTCGGGTTTCGCTTGCCGAGTAAGCGTGATCGTCTCGCCATTGCTCAGGGGCGCTATCCGGCACCAACCATCGTACTCCAGCACCTGCCGCACGACGGCCTCGATGTCGGAGGCCAATACGTGCGGTTCCTCCAGTGAACGCACTGTCCTGTCAGGATGGGGTTCATCTATACCGTCCGGCGCGGCAGGACAGGGTGGGTGCCATGCACGGCCTTTCCAGACGGGTATCCGCTCGTCAATCATCACTTCGCCTCCAGCGCTTTCTCTATAGCCTCACCCAATGGCCCCCAGATAAGCGCGCGTCCACAGCACTCACAGTGGCCGTGGGGTATGTCCCGCGGACGGGCGGGGGTGTCCTTCTCCGCCGCCAACACCATTCTAATGATGGTCTCTATCTCGGACGGTTGAACGTGACTACAGGTTTCGCAGGGGTCATCTGACTTCTCCTCCGCCAGCACCCGCAGCACGACGGCCTCGATGTCGCGATTAGGGATGCGATGCGCGTGTACGACCAAATCCCCATCGTGCGATTCGCCCGTTACCCCTGTCCATATGCCCGCTTCGTTCATGCCTCCCTCCCTCACTTCGCCTCCAGCGGCATCGCAATCAGGATGAGTGCTATTACGCTGAGTCCTAGAATTACGGTCGGGCCGACCAGCAATGTGAGTCGGGTTAGAGTCATCTCGGCTTTGTGGGCAATCAACCATGCAGCGCAGATCGCTAGCCATGCCAACGACCCAACCATCCATACGCCCAGACGCTCTGCCCAAAGATCAAATGCCGTCACTTCGCCTCCAACTTCTCTATCCGCTGCTTGAGTTCGTCCAGTTCCCCGAAGATCAATCTCAAGACGAGGAAGAACATACCGAAGGACACGATGATGAGAAAGCCGGTCACTTCGCCTCCAGCACCTGTCGCAATGCGAGTTGCGCCTCGCATATCACCTCTATGGCGGTCTCGACCTCCTCGCCGGGGACCCCCCTTCGGCTCACCGCTATGAGTCGCGCGTCGGCTTTCTCGGCTGTCCGCGCCGCCGCCTCGATGCGCTTCAGGCGCTCGTGCTCCGCGATGTCAATGACAACCTGCGAGAAGATCAGTTTGGGTTCCGGTATGCCCCGCGTCCGGTCGGCGGCGTCCAACGCGGCCTCTGCCTCCCGCTCTATCGTCGCCTGTCGGCGCGTCTCCTTCACCCAGAAGCACTGATCGCAACTCGCCCTGTCACGGGCACAGCCACTGCACGGTTGGAACTCCATCGCTAGTCCGAGGTACTCCTCGCTCATGCCTTGTCTCCCTTGCCCTTCTTGCGCCTCGGCGGGAAAACCGTTTCCACCGTCAACGTGTCCCCCGACTTCAACCCGTGCGCCGGCTCCGCGTCCGTGGACGGGTAGCCCCCGCCTACTGCCTCGGTGGCCTCTCGCTCCGCATCCTTCCAGCCCTTCAGGGAACCCGCGTCGAAGTCGTCGTATGCCTTGTCATTTACCGCCTCGCGGGCCTCCCCTATGCCGCCAACCGCCGCCACGCAGGTCGGGCAGAGGTAGTTCTTGGGGCGTTGCCCCTCATCACACCGTTGCCAGATCATCAGTTCCGTGAGGGTCACTCCGGGGCGCGGCACTTCTTGCCCCCCCGTCTCCAGCTTCGCCGCCACCCAACGCGAGCACCAGGCGCACTTCTTCATGCCCAGGGCGGATTCGAGGCGGGCTAGGCGGCCCAGACTCTCGTTTAGCACGTCCCTCATGTTCCTGATTGCATCCACGTACAGGCGATCCACCTGCGCCAACTGCCGTTCATTCAGTCCCTTCATGCCTCTCTCCCTGCCCTTTTGCACGCCCGCCATACCCTCAGCGCCCAGACCTTGTGCCTCAGCCAGTCCACCAACCCGCGGGGTCTCCGGCGAATCACGAGCCAGTGAAGCGGTTCACCAAAACCCTGTTGTTCCTCAAGTATCTCAATCCACTCCCGCCACCCGTGCGCCTGAAACTCGTGGCGCAGAGCGTCTTCCTTGGTGCGTATCTGGAACCGCATGATGTTGTTCAGTCGCTCGGTCATCACGGCGTTCAGGTGCGCCATCGTGGTAAACGCCTGGTCCGGTATCACCCGGGGTCGGTACAGCATCGCCCTCTCCCTATGGCCCATCTGCCGCCCTTCGGGCCTCCCATGCCTCAACCCGCTTAGATGCCTCCGCGTGGACCCTTGCCCGCTCCTGGGCCTCGCGCTCCCAGGCATCCTTCTCGGCCTGCACATCAATCCACTCCCTCGGAGCTAGCCGAAAGAGTCTTCCGCACCGGAGGCAATGCCTAGTAGTTCCGCCTTCACCTCCTATCGGCCAACCAGCTTCCCACGCGTCTTCCGGGTCTGGTAGATCGTGTCTTCCAAGCACACAGTTCACCTGCGCCTCCTGGATGTTTTCTAGGGGCAGGCAGACTGACTCTGAACTCGCCACCCTATCTCGGTCTAGCATCTTCAGTCGCTCAGTCCGCCCAACCCACAGCACCAACGCCAACACTACCAGGACCAACGCCCCTACCGCCAGCCACCAGAGTCGTCTCATTTGCCGTCACCCTTGCCTGTGATGTGAATGCGGTAATGGCCGGGCTCATCGAATTGCAGTTGTGTACCGGGCGTGTACTCGAAGACCGTCACATCCCATTTGTCGGCGATACGAGGTTTCGGCCCAGGCCCCTTTGTGGTGCCGGCCTTCGTCGGCCTCACAAACATCAGGTGTGTGCCATCTTTCCGTTTCTGTACCCCGATCTCGGCCCGCACATCCTCCACCCATGTGTCCCGGTGGAACTTCACAAAGTTGATCTGCTGCATTACCCCGTCATCGCGCAGGAATCTGATGTCGCCGTCGCTATAACGGCTACCCACGTCCAGCCAGACCACCGTCCCATACACGATCTCCGTCTTGGTCGGCTTGTCTTCGCGGCAACCCACCAGGGCGGCGCAACACAGCATCAGTACGAGCGCCCACCCCAACGCCCATCGTCTCCGCTCCATCGCTCTCTCTCCTCCCTTTTCAATTTCGCGACTGCGGTAGCGGATCGTTCACTCATCCTCGTCCCCTACCGAGTCCGACACCCAAACCCGTTCGTCTCCGGCCCGCACCCAGTACCCCGCCTCCTGCCTCTCAGCCACCTTGCCCTTCGTCAATACCCGCTCCACCAGGGCAACCCGTTGCTCCAGGTCGTAAATCCCCTCATGAAGTAGGTCCAAACGAGAGGGCTTTAGGCACCCTTCAAGGCATGAACCACCCTGCGGGGGCATCAACTGCTTTGGTTTTTCGCGACTCCAAGGCCACTGCCACTTCACCTCCCAACCTCCCTTTTCATAATCGCGACTGCGGTAGCACCAGTACCGCTACACGAGGGGCCGGCCGTGCACCCCTGGGGGTGCGCGCGCACCGTCCCTTGCCCTGCCGCCCTGCCATTCGCGCGAGAACTACTCATTCTCGCGCGGTTGCCTTGCCATCATTGTCGCAGGACGCACTAGGCTGCCCTACAGGGCTTGTACCATCTGACGATTCAGCTAGCTCGCCCAGCACCTCTGCGTCTATCGCTCCCATGCGCCTGGCCAACATGCCAGCTAGCACCTCAAGCGCTTGCACCTCTTCATCTGACTGCGCTAGCCCCTCTCCTAGGTGCTGTACGATGGCTGTGGGCTGCCCTGCAAGCAGCAGGAGCTTGTCTGCGAACGCACAGGCGAGAATACCCGCCTGGTAGGGGTTCATCTCCTTGATTTCGGCCTCTACGCGGTCCAGGCCGCCATCTAAGCCCTTCAGGAAGCGTGTGGCGATCCGGTTCTTTTCCCTTGATACAAGGCGCTGAACATCTTCAGCAGGCATCTTGGCTAGGGTGCCGTTCTTCTCGCCCTCCCACCGTTGAACTGCGGGCTGACTTGCTCGTGCGAGGGAGGCTGCGACGCGCTGGGTCATACCCATCTCACGTGCAGCCAGCGCCGTTGCCACCTGTTCTTCGGTTGCGGCTACACCTTGAGGCATTGGTTCCTACCCTCTCCTATGGTTCCCTCCATACCTCCCTCCTTCACCTCACCCACCTCCAGGCGTAACAGTCGCCATGGCTATCGCCTTGGGGAGGAGAGAACTGCTTCCGTGTTTGCTGGTTTGTTTGCATTCTCTCAGGCTATCCTAGGTAGTCGCGCCTGCCGAACGCGCAGGAGAATCAATCCTAGGGCGTTGTTTCGAGGCATTACGGCGGCTCTTGGCGATTTCGCGTTGTAGAGCGTCGCAGCAGCGGTGTACGTCAGAGAGCGGAATGCGGGTAAGGGCAGCTCGCAGTTCGGTAAGGGCTGAGTCTGAGCGTGGAGGTCCTGCCAGGATCGCGTCCGCCCAGCGGTCGAGCTGTCGCCACGAGGGGTAGCGTGTGGTGGCTCCGTTCTTGATAATCTTGGCGATGTTGGGGTTTGACAGTGACGGCCCAGTGAGGAGCTGATCTCCCCAACGGAAGTAGCTGCCGACACGATCGGTATCCCAGTTAGAGATAACCGTGTCGTAGCTCGTATTGGCGACTCGATCTTCTCGATCGGCAATCCTGGACAGATAGCTTCCTATCTACCGTGCAATGTCCACGGCCCCGGCTTTTTCGAGCGGTTCCGACCCGCTACACTTATGCAGAACCACAGAGATATTACCACACCCCGCGCGGCGATATAGCCGTGTCAAGCCCCGCAACCTGTAGAATCTACAGACTGTGCGTCGCTTCACTTTTCGGGGGGTCGAGGTCTGACGTTGCCCCAGGATGCACAAAAAGGGTGTTTACATGATATTAGGAGTATGGTATACTCTGTACGGTAGGAGAAGGCAGACATGAGCCGGGCGCTTCGACAATTTCAGACTCAGAAACCTGATCGGCAACCCCCGAGCTGCCACTCCTACCACGAGCGCGCGGCCTCGGGGGTTGTCGGCATTTTGGGAGGAGCGAGGAAGATGGCAATGCAGGGAGTGGCCTCAAACGAATGCCCGCACTGTGGACAACCCCTGTCGTTTCCCGGTGGCGAGCAAGAATCCGAGTATTGGTGGCGGGTTCAGGGGGGGGCCGAGATCAACGACTGGCGCAAGGTGAATGCCGTCTACTACGCGACACACGGCAACCCTCACATGATGCTCCGCATGAAGGCAGGCGACCTCCTAGCAGGGTGCGACCAGTACCACGTTCGGGTATGGCTCTCTGGCCTGTTCCGTCGCGCACGCACACGACAGGAGCCAGCCCGGACCCTATACCTGGGCCTCCATGTCGCGACCAATAACCTCCCGAGCCTGGAGAGCGACGGGTTTCCCTGGGAGGGCCAGACCGCCTAAGCCCCTGCCCATAGGCCTCCGTGAGGAGGCCCTTGGGGAGGCGCTGAAGCGCCCCAGTAGAGGAGAGATGAGATGGCCAAGTTAGTGAGGCTCAAGAGCGAAGCGAAGGAATCCGCAACCTGGCGCGGGCACCGCCTAGACAGATTCAGCCATACCACGCGGAACGGGGGAATCCATGCGGTAGCCTTCTGCCGAAACGAAGGCTGCACTGCTGAGGTTTCCATACTCACGCGACCCGCGCCAAACGAGATCGAGGTTGTTGGACGCGCCGTCGCCCTGCAATGCCCATGCCGCTAGCCCCTGCCCATAGCCCTGTGCGAGAGGGCCTGGGGGAGGGAGAAAGGCGAGAGAGATGACAGCGATCACAGGCAAGCGATTTGAGATTCAGTGGGAATGCGGGCACATCACGAAGCATATCTTCGCACGCGATGCGACCCACCAGTTTGTCGAAAGCATCCGGGATGCGGCACTGCTCGAAGACTGCATGGAGTGTCGCATCCAGCGAATGGCGAACCGCGGAGTGCCTGGCAGCGCGGCAATAGACTACCAGCAGGAGGCCAGCAACCCATTTGGCGCGAGGGCGTGGTAGCCCACCATAAGCCAGCAAGCCCGGAAAGGTGGAGTGAAGACGCCTCCGGCCAATCAGGTCGGGGGCGCTTTGTCGCCGAATCCACACTGGGGGCACACCACTGATAGCAACTCCCTGGCTACAGGAAACCGAGTGCGGCATCGCGGGCATTCCCACTGATAGCCGAACGTGCGTAGAAACCAGAGCATCGCCAGGAAGAACCACCTCATCTGCCTTGCCCCTCATCGCGCATATCCACGAAGCCCGGACAGTCGCGCTTGCGGTAGAGGTTGCTATTCATTACACCCGGCCTGTGTGGCTCATAGGCGGGCCGGTCTGCCACGTAACCTTCGATACATCGAACCATCCGCATAGGGGTTCCCCGCCGCGGACTTCGCCAGCGGTAGTGTAGTATCGCGCAGTCCATGCACACGGCGGCTTTGTCAGTCGCGACGGTCACTCGGCTTTCTCCTTGTCGGCTTCGAGTCGCGCCGCGTGGGCGGCGAGAGCGGCCCGGATTGGACACCGCTGGTCCTCGCAAGCATGGCAGGTGAGGTCATACCCTTTGGGTGTTCGGGGCCGCTTCGCGCAGTCGGACGATGCTCTGTTCAGTAGCGCCGCCAACCTCTCCGCGTCCCCCTCCGCCGCCTCCAGTTCGCGGGTCAGCCGCGCGACCTCTGCCTCGGCCGCGTCGGCGCGGGCGCGCAGCGCCCTAGCCCTCTTTCGGCGGGCGCAATATTCACAGTAGCCGCTATCCTCAAATCGAACGCTGCTCGCCATGTCGCTAGCGCGTCCACAACCACCCTTACACCTCATTCCTCACCTCCCTCGCCGCGCAGGGCGCGGACCTCCATCCGGCAGACGGGACAACCGCAGGCCGCATGGAGCGGCAGCAATCCCTCGCGCGGCAGGAGCTCCTTCATCGCCAGCAAGCCGCCGACCACAACGAGGTGCTTATCTCTGTCGCTCGTCTCGCTCTCACTCCATTGCTGGACGTGAGCAACGACCGCATCCCGCGCCTTCCTGACCGCGCCCCGCCCCAGCGCCACCACCTCGCCCTTCTCGTTGACACAGCCGAGGAAGCGAAGGAAAGTCTGTGCAGCGATGTGATGGTACGACAGTCCCGCCCCACGTATCAGGTACGCTTCCTGAATCGCCCTCCCCAACGCCTCGATCTTCGGGTCAGCCACGATTCGCCTCCTTCGCCTCCCACGGCAGGTCGCCAGGTTGCGGGTCGAAATGAATGACCTTCGGCTCGCCCTCTTCGCCACTGGCCTGCTTTACATAGCATTGCACCCCAGCCTCTCGGCATTGTGTCTGGACATCACGTAGCCACTTGCACGGGGCCTTGCGCGCCCTTGGGCCACTTTCGGCCCCCGCCACCACCCACTCGATCTTGCCCTCGCCCAGATCCGCGGACACATCCCCCAGGTCGCCGAGCGCGGGTTCGTAGGAAACCCACCTGTGCGCGGCTGGGGTGGCCAGCAGAATCGGCACAAGCTCCTGCCAGGATTCCTTGTCCCAGACGGACACGCCGAGCCAGAGGTTGGGGATGGCATCCTCTGTACAACATGGCGGCCCCTTCCACCAGAAACGCTCCGGCCTTTTCGTGAGAACAAGGTAGGTGTGTTGGGGGGTCTCTTCGATGCGGTCGAAGACTCGCATGATGAAAAACGGACTCACGTCCTCGTGGAATAGGTCGCCCATGAAGCACACCCCCACGACCCGCGGCTTGCGCCAGTGTACCGGTTGGTCTAGGCGGTCGGGGTGCAGGACGATCTGCGAGAAGGGGGTGGGGGGGCGCTCTTTGTTGCTTCGGCAATCCCGCACGTAGGTTCCGCCCCATCCTCCGTGCGCCGCGGGGGACCGCTTCGCCGTCGCCGCAGCCCAGCAGTTCTCGCACGCGGGCGAGCACGGCGTGCAGCCGGTTACCGGGTTCCATGTGTCCGTGATGTACGGGATGTTGCTCTTGCTCATCGCTCTCCCCGCGTCCCCTTCGCCAGCGCCTCGCAGGCAGCGACAAGGCGCGCGTTGGTAGTGGATTGGCTATAGCGCCAATGGTCTTGCCGACGCACCACATAGCCGTCCACGATTCGAACCGCAAGCGCCGTCTCGAAGATACGGACATACCAGTACCCCAACTCCCGCAACCGCTTCCGCGTCTCCGCCGCAGTCAGTCGCTCAGGTATCATCGCTCTCCCCTTTCGCTCTTCGCCTTCCGCGCCAGCTCGTCGAACACATCCGCCAGCATGATTATCACATCCCGGCTCCGCACCGACCCCTCGGTGAAGTGGATACACGCGACATGGCTCCGCTCCAGCATCCCCCGCGGCGAGGGGCAGTTCTGCGCCAACTCCTTGCACTGGACGTATAGCGGCGGGTCGAAGTCGGCTAACTCCAGGTCCGCGCCGATCTCGTCGTCGTGGCCCACGCTGCCCGTCTCGTCGGTTGACTTCACCCGCAGGCCGCGCTCCTGCCAGAACTTGGCCCAGCGGAGCTCTCCCCGCTTGCCCTTGTCGCGATTGGCTCGGCTCACCTCGCCTCCCTGATCGCCGACACCGCGCGGCAGAGGTTGCGTTTTGCGCCATAGACAGTGCGCCCCACCGCGTGGATATGGCCAAATGCTTGACCGCGGATGTAGACGTATGCCTCCGCGTGTCCTGAAGTCGCGCAAAAGGCATCTACCGTCCATCCCCTTGCCTTGCCCCACTCCGCCAACTCAGCCCACGTCATCTGCTTCCTCACTTCGCGCCTCCTCCTCGCCCACCAGTGCTCTCGCCAGCGAGCATACCTCGCAGACGCAGCCGCCGTGCGTCGCCACCACCATGCGCGCGAGCTGGCGATTGCGTCCCGTGCATTCGGGGACAGGAGCCTCTAGTTCGCCGGTCAGCCGCGCGACCTCGGCGCGTAGGCCCTCGATTCCTTTGACCTCTGCCAGGGACGGGAACTCGCCTTCGAGGAGGTTGAACACGGTCTGTATCCCGTGGTGGAATATGCGGCGCGCCTCACTCGTTTGGTGACCTCCACCAAATGCCCCAATGCAGTCCCTTGCGAGTTCCTGCCATGTCTCCGGCGGTGGCCGCCCAATGATGGTGGCCTGACTCATTTGCTTTTTCTCGCTCATTCCTCACCTCCCCCGCCTCGCAGCGCGCGGAGGGCGGCCCGCGCGTGTCTCACGTCACCGCCCGCAGCAACGATGGCTTCCAGCGCCTCCAGCGCCTTGCCGACCGCGCCCTCTTCCAGCGCCACCACCTCGCCCTTCTCGTTGACGCAGCCGAGGAAGCGCAGGGCGGCTTGGGCCATCGCCATCTGGATGGCTTCACATCGGATGGCAGTCAGCGCCTCGATCTCCGCCTCTAGCGTAGTCATGCCATCGCTAAAGGGGATCATGGTCGCCGGAGACATGATCGCCGTCTCTCGGGCCTCCTCAATCGCCTTCGCCAGTGCCTCGATCTTCGGGTCAGCCATCGGATCGCTCCTTTCGCGGCCTCGACTCCACCAACACATACACCCGTTGCTCTATCCGATACTCGCGACCGCACAAATGGCAGGTAACCTCAGTAGACCACGAAGTTACGAATTCATTCAAGCTCCTGCCGCACTCACACATCATACACACACCGTGATGGGCGGTCTCGCCAAAGTAGAACGGGGAGTGCGGCCGTCGCCAGGTTTCCTTTAGCTGAGACATCGCGTCTCACCTCCCCCGCCCCGCAGCGCGGTGAGTAATTCAACCACCCGGCTTCGCGCCATGATGCAGGTTCCTTTCGTGATTGGTGCTGTCAACAATGCTTCGAGTGTCGCTATCACGTCCGCCACCGCGCCCGCGCTCGGACACTTCTCGCAGCCGAGAAAGCGGAAGGCGACTTCGGCGGTCATCCGCCAGAGACGCTCTACCATCTGTCCTTCCGAAATGCCCGGCTGGGGATAGCGCGAAAGTTCCAGCGCGTACGCGTGATACATCACACACCGCAACGCCTCGATCTTCGGGTCAGCCACGCTCAGCCTCCCGTGCTTCGTACTTGATCGCCGCGGCGTGGGCTGGTTCCGATTCAACGTAGTCGCAATCCCGCCACAGACAACGCCACTCGCGCCGCATCGGGTCATGTTCGAGACTACGCTTCTTGCACCGCCGGCATATCGCAAGGTCAGCCATCGGATCGCTCCTTGTAGTCCGAGCAGTCTTGGTCGGACGCGTACCGGATACCCCAACCCGCTTCGCATTGGCCTGCCCGTTCTGATGGTTGCAGGCTGTAGTCGCACAGCGCGTACTTGATACTCCACCGCGCGCACGTCCCGCAGCGCTTCGCCTTCACGGTCTGCTTGTCAGCCACTATCTCACCTCCTCGGCCCGAACCTCGCGGAGTGTGTGGTAGCCGCGCATCATCGCGCCCTGCACCGAGGTATGAGCGTCAAAGTTGACCGCCTCATGGAACTTTCTCTCTTGGTTTGTACTCACCATGAAGACGGCTACTGGGTTCTCGTGTAACCGGCAGTACCCCCGCCGATACAATGTCGGCATGAACTGTTTGCCGTCCGGCCGCTTCCCAACGAACTCGAACACGCACAGCACTGCGGCTCTCTTCTCATCCCGTCCGCGTCTCTTCTCAGCCACCCTCGCTCCTCTCTTGCGGCGCGATCTCGCGCTTGTACCATCCCTCGTCAGTCCGCGGCGTCCCTGCCTTCCTTACAAGCCGCAGGAGTTCGTCGGCGGCCTCATGCAGCGAGGCCATCGAGGGCGCACACAGCACCTGGATAACGGGCTGGATTCCTGTCTCACCCACCTGGGGCGCGACTGCTTCAACCGACCAGACCTTCACCCACTTCGGACGATCCCGGTTCGTCCGATACGACCAGTTCAGTTTCTGTAGTTTGCTCCTCAGTTCCGGTATCAGCATCCTCGCTCTCCTCTCCCCTCCGCCGCGATCTCTTCCTGCTCCACGCCGCTCTGCGCGGGCATCGCCTTGCTCGCGCCCTGCGCCGCTCGCACCACGTCTGCTATCTTGAACCGCTGCCCCTGGTCCTCCGCTGCCAGCCTATCTAGCTCCGCCTTGCGCGCCGTCTTCCAGCGCCGGAGCCGCTCCTTGACAATCTCGTGAAGCGGGTTGTGCTGGAGGTCTTCGCCCATGCCCTTGCACAGCGGACAGGGATACGCGTACCGCGGACTGACCGGCCCCATGCCCAGCAGGTCCGCGTCTGTTTCATCGGCGCGGTAGGGCGGCAGGCTCACGATCTCCACGTCTCGGCAGTACGCGCAC
>Ga0315288_10000361_pt1 | contig 57316 bp, 50 predicted proteins | sample YL17G11_20_MG_FD_203454 | JGI IMG/M metagenome (GOLD analysis project Ga0315288, IMG submission 203454) | Sediment microbial communities from Yellowstone Lake, YNP, Wyoming, USA - YL17G11_20 | ecosystem: Environmental > Aquatic > Freshwater > Lake > Sediment | place: USA: Wyoming | collected...
AAGGGGCTGAAGGTGGAACTCTTGCGGGGCGCTTATGTGATGCCGGAATACACGCCATCGGTTACGAATGTCGTGCAGACCATCGAATCTGACAAACTAATCGCCAATGCCGGCTTCAGTGAAGTGCGCGCCCTGTTTACCTATGCCGCGGGTTCCGAGCCGCTCTCCGTGCGCTGGTATTGGGGGCCGTCAGGCAGCACCCGCGTCAATTTCCATCACTTGCAGTTGGTGCAGTTGGATTAAGTACGGGAAGAAGGTTTTCTTCAAGCTAGCTGGAAATAGATTCGCTATCGGCATAATTCAAGGAGGGTGTTAGATGGCTTACACGATGGAAGAGAGACTCCCATTTCCAACTCGACCGCTGCCGGTGCATGGCGGGGCGATCGAGGAATATATCATCCCGGAAGATCAAAAGGAGGAAGTGCTAAAGCAGCTCTATATATTTGAAGACATTCCTTCAATGGATGAAGAGCGCTTTGACTTGCATGAAGGGAAGCTTTTCACTGTTAGGGATTTCAAAGTGGTTATAGAAAATGGGCATAACTTTCTGGTTAGCCCCTATTACGCAAATAGTGGAGGCTCAGTCATAGACTGGATGCCGGCAGAATGGGCGAATGAAGATGAAGCGCAAGATGACGGCCTTGAGGAAAACGAAAAAACCATACACTAAGAGCGCGACTGTCCCTAACTTTGATAAGGCTCGACTGCGAGCGGCGCGCAAGCTTATTGAGTTGCAGCTGCCGGTTGCCGCCTGGGAGCAGATGGAGGAGGAAATCGGCCGGGGGATGCTGCATTGATAAGTTGAAGGCAAATGCGCGGGAGATCGAGAGGATTGATCCGGGGGAGGCACGCCTGTAGGCAAGTAGTGATTATGCTCCTATGAATATGCTATAATTGCCTATAGGCCTAAAATAAAGAAAGGGGATAGATATTATGAAGAAAAGCATGTGTGAAATCAAAGTCGAAACCACGAATGATGGTAACATTTTGATCGTGGGTCCATATGATCTCTCGGAAGGAACAAATTACTCAATTGAGATTTCGCCAGATCAGGTTGACGCATTAATTAAATGGCTCAGAGAAGCCAAGAAGGAGTTGAAGGAGAGTTAAAACTGAGGGAGTATATTTGTGGATTTTTGAAAAAGCCTGTTATTGTGCTTCACTATGGTAATTTCACGCTCAGCATAATAGCGCGGAACGCCAATTTGGGGATTTTCAATAGCTCTACTTTGCCTAGTCATTATTCTTGCATACCCCACAACTAAAAGGTTAAAGCACCAACCCCATTATCAAGTAGTGCTCTCCGTGTCCGTAATAGTCCAACAGCCGGCCCTCTTCGCGAAAGCCGAATCGCTCATACAATGCCACGGCTGGCGCGTATGATATGTCCGAACTTGTGTCAAGATACATCTTTCGCACGCCCAAGCTTCGGGCTTCGTCAAGGACATACTTCAGAAGATCTCGACCAATACCCCGCCGGCGGTAGTTGGGATGCACATAAAACCAATTCAGCCAAAGAATGTCCGGGGAACAATATTTGTCAAAACAGAACCCAACTACACCTACTATGGAGTCATCACATATCCCGACAAAGTTTCTTTCTCGGTCAGACGACAACCTTTGCGGATCCGCGAAGTAATTTGTGTAATACTCCGCAGCTAATTTTCCGTCAATTTTGCTATGTGCCGCCACGATAACACTAGCATCTTCAACATCCGAAACTTCCATTTTACGTATCTGCAGCATCTTCCCAGTCTCCTTCACTCCCTGCAACGGCATCAGTCCGTCGCAGATGGTGGAGCCGCGCTTGAGCTTGTCCTTTTAATCAAGTTACGCAGATATTCAACGCGCGCAGCCAAATCTTTTATATTCGTCAATTCCACCCCAAACTTGTATTCGTGAAAATAGTGGAATCCATACATGAAGTTAAGTGCATTTGGTCCGTCATCATGCCCGGTGGGTCCCAGATCCCATAGATTTGCAGGTATCTCAATGCGCTCTTTCACGTCAAGAATCCAGTATTCAGTCTGAATTTGCTTCGCATTGATCTTCTTGAGGAAACTCAGATACTCCCTTCGTCTATCCTGCTCATCTTTTTTGTCAAATTCGCAACTCTCAATTGGGCAATTCGGATCGAGTACTTCAAAAAAATAGTGATTCACCCGTTCCCCCTTGAGAAGTTTCTTCGCTTCTCGCTCTAGGCGGCTCCACAGTTTGGTTTCGACAGCCATTGCCTGGTCCAAATTTAGTCCTTTTTTTGCCACCAGCACATTGACAACGCACATAGGTCCCTTGTAATCACCAGAACTGTAGAGCGGGTAGAGTGAGGCATACAGAACCCCGTTCACCTCCCGTTTCCGCAACCGAAATCCGCTGCGCGATACAAGATAAATCTCGTGCCACTCCTCAGTCTTCGCAGCTTCACGGAGCCACTGCTCAATTTCGGATGGTAAGTTTTTTATCTCTTCAGGCAACCTCCCGTAGACTTCCCGCTCCATTGATGCATCAAATGCCCTTCTACCCAGTGGAGTAGTTATATCCACTTTGGCAACAGACCTGAGTAACTGCTCCCGGAAGTAGTCAAACTTCTTTTTTAGATAGGGCAGGAGGTGTGCAAGAAAAGCTCCCGCGAGGAGGTTAATAACATCTAGCGGACGTGTCAAATCCATATCAATATTTCCTTTCTGGCAGGATCGGGCTTAGATAAAACCAACGACATCCATGAACAGAATACGGGAAAATAAGAATGGCGCGATTGGAATACCTAATTCCCATTTATCTTCATTTCAAGTTTACTAAACTTGCGCTTATTTGTCAAGCGATAAATTTTACCAATCTTCTTATAGGTATAGCGTGCGGTGTTTAAAAGAGAGCCCTTGGTGCCTTTGTTACATCAGCTTGTCACAGTAGAGGTTCGTTGCGCCTGGCAAGAGGGGAGGGTGTCAGTTATTGATGTCAGATTTATATTTTGAGTTTGACACGGGCTGTTCGAATAAAATCTTCGTGTGATTCTATCAATTTGTCGGAAAGCAAATGAAGCTTGTCGACTATCTTTTTGAAATCATCCGGTCGATCTTCTAGCCAATCTCGTGGTACCGAATAAAGGTCTCCGTAACCGTGCACAGGAAATATTTTCAATGATAGAAATCCAATATATTCATCTGCATTTTTGTGGAGAATCTCGCATTTTTCCTTTAGTTCGAGATCGAGGAATTCGAATTCCGGCCCTTGCCATTCATGATAAAATTTGCTGAGTTGCTCGAGGTTACTATACCGGAATGCTCCACCCATATCATGCGTTCTTAGGAATGATATACTTCCTTCAGAAGGAAGTATACTTAGGAATTTCTTAAAAAGCTCTTTATCAGCAGTTTTCTGTTCAAACGAATCTTGAAGCTCGCCTTGCATTTGTTGAACTGCTTCACTGGCCTGCTGCCGAAGCTGCGCCTTATATTCCTCAAGCTTTCTGTCATATTCGTGCTGTATGGACTTCTCAATTCGAGCTCCGATCCACTTCTTGCCAAGAAAGATTGCCACTGCAATCAAGAAAGCAGTGCCACCCAAACCAGCCAGGAATGAAGTTATGATTGTCTGCCAGTCCAAGCTAATACTCCATGCTTATATTCATGATCATCCTCGCCCTTCACCTTCATCCCTCTTATCTCTATCCTCTTCCAAGTGTCGCAAGTTGTGTCGCAAGTTTGTCCCAAGTTTACGAAGCCGCCGTTCCCAAGCGGGAACTGCTCCGCGTATTTGATTACTTTGATGCTCTTCGCCGTCGCTGAATGATCTCGGTGATTACTACAATCACCACTGTGCCCACCACGGCGAAGACCAGCACCGCAATTGCGGTTGAATCGCCTTGTTTAAGCCCTTCGATTAATCTTCCAATGCCGCGCATAATTAGCCCCTTTTCTCTATCTTCTTCCAACTATCCCGCAAGGTGGTGGTGCGGTTGAAGACCAGCTTGTCGGCGGTGGAGGTGGTGTCCACGCAGAAGTAGCCGACGCGTTCGAATTGGAAATGGTCGCCCGGCTTCGCCGAGGCGACGGATGGCTCGATATAGCCGGTTACGATTTCCAGCGAGTTCGGGTTGAGGTTGTCCAGGAAATTTGATTTAGCGCCCCTCGACGTTGCCCTGGGTGATTCTGCTTCATCTTCTTCCGGCGCGGCAGAATCTGATGCAGAATCAGGATCAGCCGTCATGAAGAGGTGGTCATAGAGCCGCACTTCCGCGGCGACGGCGTGTTTGGCGGAGACCCAATGCAGGGTGGCTTTCACTTTGCGGCCGTCGGGCGCGTCGCCTCCGCGCGTGGCCGGGTCGTAGGTGCAGCGCACTTCCACGATTTCGCCGTTCGCGTCCTTCACCACTTCATGGCACTTGATGAAATAGGCATAGCGCAGGCGCACTTCGCGGCCGGGCGCAAGGCGGAAGAATTTCGGCGGCGGGTCTTCGCGGAAATCCTCCTGCTCGATATACAATTCACGCGAGAAGGGCACTTTGCGGGTGCCCGCATTGGGATCCTCGGGATTGTTGACCGCTTCCATCTCCTCAGTCAGGTCTTCCGGGTAATTGGTGATGACCACCTTGAGCGGCCGCAGCACACCCATGACGCGCGGGGCGCGCTGGTTGAGGTCGTCGCGGACACAATCTTCCAGCACGGCGACATCCACCACATTATAGACCGTAGCCACTCCGATGCGGCCGCAAAACTCGCGAATCGCTTCGGGCGTATAACCGCGCCGCCGCAGGCCCGCCAGGGTTGGCAGGCGGGGGTCATCGTAGCCGTTGACAACAGCGGCATTTACCAGTTCGACAAAGCGCCGCTTGCTCATCACGGTATAAGACATATTCAGCCGCGCAAATTCAATCTGCCGCGGATGATAAATGCCGAGCTGCTCCAAAAACCAGTCATAGAGCGGCCGGTGGTTTACATATTCAATCGAGCAGAGCGAATGGGTGATGCCCTCGATGGAATCCTGCAAGGGATGGGCGAAATCATACATCGGGTAGATGCACCACTTGTCGCCCTGGCGATGATGTTCCACGTGGCGGATGCGATACATGATCGGATCCCGCAGATAGACATTCGGAGAAGCCATGTCAATCTTGGCGCGGAGCGTGCGCGCCCCATCGGGAAACTCGCCCGCGCGCATGCGCGTGAACAAGTCAAGGTTTTCCTCAATGCTGCGATTGCGATAAGGGCTTTCCACACCCGGACTGGTGGGCGCGCCGCGCATCTCGATCACTTCTTCCTGAGAAAGATCGCAGACATAAGCCTTGCCCTTTTTGATTAGCGCAATCGCCCATTCGTATTGCTGCTCGAAATAATCCGAGCCGAAAAAGAGCCGGTCGCCCCAGTCGGCGCCCAGCCAGCGGATATCCTCGATAATGGCGTCCACGAATTCCTGCTCTTCCTTTTCGGGATTGGTATCATCGAAGCGCACATTGAAGAGGCCGCCATTCTCCTGCGCGATGCTGTAGTCAATCCAGATGGCTTTGGCATGGCCGATATGGAGATAGGCATTCGGCTCGGGCGGAAAGCGCGTATGCACGCGGTTAAACCGGCCGGACTTCAAATCTTCGGCCACCGCCTCGCGGATAAAATCAACCGAGGCGCGGCCTTCGCCGCCATCTTTTTTTGCATCGGAATCAGTCATGAGTTTTCTCGCTTCAGCTTTTTGAATTGTTAACCTCAAAATCTTAAAACACGAAGACACGAAGACACGAAGACACGAAGAAAATAAAAACAATTTATTCAAGCGCAATAGGCGCAAAATATTTGTACGAAGTTCTTTGTGACTTTGTGACTTCGTGGTTCAAGGTGTTGAGGTTTTTTCCTTTGTCATTTTGGCATATCGTTGAGGTATGGTCAATGCACTGAACGGCAAGGATGAAGGATGAATTATGAAGGATGAACCAGAAAAGACCTCCGTTTGGATTCCGCCTTCCGCCTTCATCCTTACTTTTCGCTCGCATCCTTTCTCTGCTACAATATAAATATGAATGACAAACCAGTGAGAGTCAGGATTGCACCATCGCCGACGGGCGACCCCCATATCGGTACGGCTTATATGGAACTGTTCGATTATGTCTTTGCCCATCAGTCCGGCGGGCAGTTCATTTTGCGCATCGAGGACACCGACCGCGAGCGCTTTAACGAGTCTTCCGCGCAGGCGATTCTGGATTCGCTGAACTGGCTGGGCCTGACGCCGGACGAAGGGCCCACCATCGGCGGCCCGGTGGGGCCTTATGTGCAAAGCGAACGGCTGCCGATTTATAAAAAACATGTCGCGCAATTGGTGGAGGCGGGACAGGCCTATTATTGCTTTTGCACGAAAGCGCGGCTGACCGAAATGCGCGCCGCACAAGAGGCCGCCAAGCAGGATATTAAATATGACCGCCACTGCCTGAATACTCTTTCCGACGAGGAGCGTCGCAAGCGGGCGCAAGCCGGCGAGCCGCATGTTATCCGCATGAAGATGCCGCAGAGCGGCGTTACGACTGTTACCGATTTGATTCGCGGCGAGATTACTTTCGAGAATGCGCTGCTCGACGATCAGATAATATTGAAGGCGGACGGTTATCCCACTTATCACCTTGCCGTGGTGGTGGACGACCACCTGATGGGCATCACGCATGTTACCCGCGCCGAGGAGTGGATCTCCAGCACCCCCAAACACATTGTGCTCTTTAATATGTTCGGCTGGGAAATTCCGCAGTTCGCGCATTTCCCGCTGCTGCGCAATCCGGACCGCAGCAAGATGTCCAAACGCCACAGCCACACCTCCCTGCGCTGGTATCGCGAGCAGGGATTTTTGCCGGAGGCGCTGCTGAATTTTCTGGCGCTGCTCGGCTGGTCGCACCCGGAAGAGAAAGAAATTTTCACCTTGCAGGAGCTGATTGAAAATTTCAGCTTCGAGCGCTTTAACAAGACCGGGCCGATCTTCGATTTGGAGAAATTGCGCTGGATGAACGGCCTCTATATCCGCGAACTGCCCATTGACCGGCTCTATGAACTTGCCGCGCCTTTCTTGCAGCGCGCCAAAGTATTGCCCGAAAACCCGACACCGGAAGAGGCGGATTTCGCCAAACGCTGTCTCGCTCTGGAACAAGGCAAAGCGGCCACCCTCGCCGATTTTCCCGACCTGGTGTCATTTATCATAAATCCGAATTTCGAGTTCGAGGCCGAGGCCCTGACGAAATGGCTCTCGCCCGCCGGGGCGGGGCGTTCCGCCACGGCGGATAAACCCTCCACAGCGGATAAACCCGCGCCGGAACACGTGCGGCCCGCTTTCAATAAGCTGATGGAAAAGATCGGCGCACTGGCGGAGAGCGCACCGACCGCGGAGGCCTATGAAGCGATCCTGCGCGCGGTAGCCGAAGAATTGGGCGTCGGCGCGGGCAAAGTGATCCACCCCACCCGCGTCGCCCTGAGCGGCCGCACCAAAGGCCCCTCCCTCTTCCACCTCATGGAACTCCTGGGGAGGGATGAAGTGCTGAGGAGGTTGAACAGGGCGCGGGAGATGGCGGGAAAAGCATAGCAGCCGCTGAAGATCTATAGTTAGCCAATTAATGAGGCGTTTAGGTCTTCTTTCCGGCTCTCTTGGATTTGGTCTCAAAAAGCTTCAGGACGCGGTCGCGCAGATAGCGCTGGACGAACGAGTTGACGGTTCCATCCGGATATAAAATGCGGTTGCCGATTAACGGCAACATCTTATTTTCAAAACCAAATTCCAGTGCCCCGCTCTTGGCTATGAGATCTTCTCGCGAGTAAACAGCATTTCTCCAGAGCCATTCCCAGACAACACCCTCGTCATCATCGCGAAGTGAACTGAGCTTTTGTGCGCGCGTGACCGTTATATTTGTCCAAGCGACGATAATTTTGATCAATTGTGGATCGTCGGCAATCAAGAGAACCACTTCAGGCTTCTCGTTTTCCTTGAAATATGCAAGCTTCTGCGTGTATAGGTCTTCGTTCAATGAATGCCTCCCTTTACCATTCTTGTTTTGCTCTCGCATCATACCCGAATCACTTCGATCCCCGCGCGGCGAAGCATCTCACCGGTCACGCCTTCGCGATCACAGGAGGGACTCTCGGACACTAGATAAGCTCGTTTTACTCCGACGATTTGCGCGATTTCGAGAGTATAACGCGCGCCCGCGATGTGAAAGCGCGTCACATCTTCACCGGTCTCGGGCGCGATTAATCGCGCTCGGCCCTCGAGGATCGCCGCGCCGGTAGAGCCTGTTAACCTCTCGCTCGTGCGTGGAGTAGGCATCCCGCCGAGTTGCTCCGGACAGATGGGGACGAGGACATAACGTTTCTTGAGTCGCTCCAGCAACGCATCGCGGCGTGCCGCGCGTCGTCCGTGCCAGCGACAAGGAATACCTAGCAAGCAGGCGCTGACAAGAACCGGCGCGGCAAATTGCACGCGGTCTTCAGGCGAAAGTATTATTATTTGATCATCTCTCTGATTGCTGGTCATGGTTATTTGTCCTCTACGATAACGCGGCGCCAGAATCGGTGCCGCCAGCCCATGCGGAGCTTCAGCCAATAGCCCTTGAAATATATTTCTCTCAGAGAACGCAATTGCACCTCCCCAATTTCGCCTCTTTATTTACCTCATCCCAGACGGGCTGTTCCTCGTAGCAGAGAGCGAGTTCAATGTCGGGCCTGATTGCTCGCGCGAGGCGCGTAAGATGAGCATACATCTTGAATCGAAGGGAGCGATTATACCGGGCGCGGCCGTCGGCGGCCGGTTCGGTGGTGTCAATCTGGCGGGAAATCACATTCTCCGGGCCGAGTTTGCGTTCCAGGAGTTTGCGCGCGTTTGTATAGCTGCAAATCCCGCCTAAGGTGAGTCGCGCGAGGGGAACGCGGGCAAGCAGGTCCTGCAAGAATGCCTCATATTTCCGCTCCCAATCGGAAACCGGGATCAGCGGCATGATATTAGCTCGAACGGGATAGCCGGCCGCCGCCACCGCGCGCATTGCCTTGATGCGCGCTTCAACTGACGGCACATTGGTCTCAAATTGCGCGGCGATCTCCGGCGGATTAAGGCTCCAGGAGAGGATTGTATGTCCGCGGTGATCCAGTTTTAGCAGTCTTTCCACCGCGTCGCTTTTGGTAAGCAATATTTGTCGGGCGAAGGCATGCCGGGCAAAGAAGGGAACCAGGACCGTCGTGTAGCCCGACAACGGATCGAGCGCGAGGCCGTCCTGGAGTTTACCCAAATAGAATGACATCGGTTGTGAAAAGCGGTTCGCGATCCGATCAATTTCCTCCAGTATTTCCGGCAGATTGACATAAATCTTGATGGTCGGCGAATGCCAAATCCCAAGCGTGCCGGCGAGGTAGCAATAGGCGCAACCATAAAAGCAATGGCCGTAAACCGAAAAGTGCCAGTAATTTGGGCAGGTGTTGCCGGTCTCTTCATTTTCCCGCACCGCGCTCTTGAGTTCTCCAAAGAGGAGCGTGCCTTTGCCCGCGCGCTGGCGCGCGATCGGGTCAGGCTGGCCCAATTCGATTCTATTATGAGGAACCTCCGGCTGCTCGATTCTGGAAGCCGCGGGATATAACGCGCAAATGCGATCAACAAAGCGGCGACGCGCCGGTGTGGTCATGCTTCCTTTGGCGAGAATAATGCGCGCGACCTCAAAGCCGGCAGGACGAACCGGCGCGTAATCGGCCGGCAAAGAAAATCCTGAATCCCGCGCTGCTAAATTCAGCATTTGTGATCCATGCATGATCCTTATCCACTATATAAAACTTATATTTGATAATGGCTATCATATCAGCAAACTTATATTTGTCAATAGCTTGCAGTTCAATTCTATCAGAAGGTCATGGACTCTTTATATGGAAGTAAATTAGCAGCATTAATTATGGGAGGGACCATTGCGCTATCTGCTTGTTCAGAGTTGATTAAGCAGTCTTTGAAGAGTGCGCAGGTGGACTTCTTCCTCGCAGCGCAACTCAACCAGTTGCTTTTGCATTTCCGCGTCCTGGCACAGATTCTCGGCGCGCTTGTAGATGCGGATGACTTCCTTTTCTTTGCGCTGGTGCATTTCCAGTATTTCCATCAGCGATGAACCGGGCCGGTCTCGCGGAAAATCCACAAAAGGCTCATCTGACAACTGCTGGAGCATCTGCGCGGTCTTCTCGGCGTGTTTCATTTCGTCCCGCGCAATCTTTTTGAGTTCGCGTTTCATCTCTTCATCTTCCAGGCGGGCAAGGTGCTGGGGCAAAACAAACAGGGCGCCATATTCAGCCTGCAACGCTTCCTGCAAGGTTTCGACCAGGGTCGGTTCGGCGCTCATTTATTGCGTCTCTGCTTTCGACAGACTATAATGAAAACATCATAGCACTTCCAAGTCTATTCCTTGTCTTTTTCCGGCTCGTACATAATGAAGTATGTGAACCTAATGAGACAAACCGACTTTGCGGAAGTATAAAAAACATGGTGATGCTTATATGAAATCCAAGCAGGGCTTCACGCTAATCGAATTGATGGTGGTGATGGTCATCATTGCGATCTTGGTGGCTATTCTGCTGCCGGTCTTCGCTTCCGCGCGGGGAAAGGCGCGGCAGACGGTCTGTCTGTCCAATATGAGGCAGATTGCCGTGGCGATGGTCCTCTTTGCCTCCGAGCACAATGAAAAACTGCCGGATGCAGGCTCCTGGACCGAAGATATTCAGCCGTATTTGAAGAGCCATGAGGTGCTGCGCTGCCCGTGCGATTCCTCAGACACGGAAACCAGCTATGCCATGAATCCCGCGCTCAGCGGCAAGAGCCTGGGCGTGATTTCGGATACCTCGAACACCGTGCTGCTCTACGAAACCGGCTATGAAGAGGATGCTCGCCATAATGGCGGCAACTGCTATGCCTTCGCCGACTCCCATGTTAAATGGTATAAGGAAGCGCCGCCCTTTGGAGGATAAGATATTCCATTGCCATTCTTTATCGCGCTTCAGCTTACCCCGCTGCCTGCTTTCATTTTCCCCATAATGGCCAGCATCTCTGCATGATCCGGCCCTATGAAAGGCTGCATGGCGGGCACCTCCGCGAGGCTCTTGAGCAGCCGGTCACACATGCCATACGCCACCAGCCCATGGGAACTAAGCACCGTCTTCGGGTTGAGTTTCCTGACAGCTTCGAGATGTTTGTCGAACTTGCTCTGATCTACAAGATGCAGCCAGGGACAGAGCGCGCTGGCGAATTTGCAAAAGCCCTCCGTATAGACGGCTGGCGGAATATCGCTAACATCGTCAGCCGGCTGCGGGATAAGCGCGCCCAGGGAATCCGCGGAAAACAAGGTGTCGGTCTTGGCATCATACAGGCAATGCGTGGCAGGCGAATCCCACATAGGCGGCTTCATGACAGCCAGTTCGCGGTCGCCCGCGTGAAAGCTCTGGCCGGGGTTTATCAGCAGTATTCGTTCCATGGGCAACTTGTGGGAATCGGCCATCCTCGCAAGGCCGAGGAAGGGAATCACCAATTTCGCATTCGGCGCGGCTTCCATCGCCTGTGTAAGGTTGCCCTGATGGTCATTGTCATCATGGGTCAGAAAGATCCACTTGATCTCTGCCGGATTTATCAGGCTTTCGAGCGTTGACAAAAACAACTCTCGCTCAATCGGCATACCGGTATCAACGAGCACCGGCTCCTGCGCCTTAATCAGGTACCAGTTTATGGGCAGAATGCCCAGATGCGCGGCCGGAAAATCCGTCATCACGATATAGGTATCTTCATTTACTTGACGAGGCTTGTTCATGGTTGCTCCTTTGCTATATTTCGCGAAACTTCGCCTGAAATCGTTGATTTGTTTTTGGGGGTTTGCCCCGCCACAGGCGGGTAAACTTTTCCCTTTTAACTTTTTACTTTTGTCTTTTGTCTTTTTGGTTTTGCCTTTTTACTTTTTACTTTTTACTTGCTTTGCCTATAAGGCAAAGCTACGCCCATTTCTTGCCGAGCGCGTCCAGTCCGCCGCGGCCCAGGTCTTCCGGTGACATCACGATATGGAACGAGAGATCGGCCTTGAAAGTGAGGAACCAGGGTTCCGCAAATTTGGGCACTTCCGAGGGGTCTTTCATATCAATAATCATGATGGCGCCCCGCCGGCCTTCATATTCGGTGAAATAGACGGCTTCGGGCTTGGCGTCTTCCAGGATGCGCTTCATCTTTTTCTCGACAGTCCCGTCGCGCACCGCGGCATTGAACTCTTTGTGGGGTAATTTGACATGCAGTAACATTCGCATCTTGCCCTCCTTTTTATGGCTGATTAACGACACAATTTTAAGCCCGGCCGCCCGCGCGGAATGAGCAACTATAAACATGCTGTTATGGAAAAAAGACAAGGGGAGGGCGGTTCAGAGTTGTCAGTTCCAAATTGAGAGTTCCGGATATGGATGGCGGGCGCATTTCATATCGGGATGACCACTTTTTCGCCTGAAATCGGGTTATGAAATGCGCTCTACTCATTCTAAACGCAGGGAAGAATCTCGGCTTGATAGCTACAATGATCGAGTTGCTTCGACAAGCTCAGCTTGACCGTTGTTTACAGTTTGTGGATCAAGCTTTCAAGACCCTTTTATCCCCTTACTGTTTAGATACGATTGCCTGTATACACAGCTTGAGGGAGCGGCATATGGTATAATTTTCAGGAAGCGTTCAGAAGTCTATGGTTCAACATTGTTGGCTCGGTGTTGCATGTTGCGGCACGAGCCTAAGGGAGAGCATCAATGAACAGGACTGTCGCATCTCTGATCGGCGTAGTAATTCTGCTGTCGGCTTGGCTGCCGAGCGCGGGAGGGCAGGTAGAGACGGAGAGACTCGGCGCACTCTTTGCCATCGTTCAGGACGGCAAGTGGGGCTACATTGATGGAATGGGAAAAGTAGTAATTCAACCGCAGTTCAAGGCCGTTGGCGATAAGACTACTTTAACCTTTCTCGGACTTCTACATATTGGACTTCTGGTTGAACTTCAATGGCCTCCAACCGACGGTCTTCCAGGCCTGCCTGAGCCGGTGCTCGATGCCGCTTCCAAGAAATGGGGCTATATTGACGCCGCTGGGCAGTTGGTCGTTAAGCCGCAGTTTGACCGAGCTTACGGGTTCTCCGACGGATTAGCCGCGGTGCGGATTGGTGAAAAATACGGCTTTATCAACAGCAAAGGAGAAATGGCAATCAAGCCCCAATTCGATTATGCGGTAGGCTTCTCGGAAGGACTGGCGCGCGTGACGCTGGAGAAGAGAGAAGGCTATATTGATAAAACCGGCAAGATAGTAATTGAGCCTGAGTACCCAATGGCGCTCTGGTTCTCCGAAGGGTTGGCGAGCGTGCATGTCGGCAAGTTCACGAAGGACAGCTCAGGACGCATAGAGAGCCGATTTGGGTATATTGACAAGACCGGAAAGATAACCGTGGAACCTCGGTTTGCGCTGGCTGGACGCTTTTCTGAGGGCCTTGCCGCGGTACTTGTTGATAGGAAAGGGTGGGGATTTATTGACCGCACCGGAAGCTTTGTAATCCAACCCCTCTTTTCAACGGCCTCGTGGTTCTCCGAAGGATTGGCGGCGGTGAGCGCTAGTGAGGACCCCAAAAAGGCGACTTATGGGTATATTGACCGCACAGGGGCCATAATCATAGCGCTGCAATACAAGTCTGTGGGAGCTTTCACTGACGGCCTCGCCCCCGTTACGGTAGAAAAGCACTGGGGGTATATTGATAGGTCGGGAAAGATGATCATTGCGCCTAAATTCGACTCGGCCGAGCCTTTCTTCCAGGGTCTGGCGCGCGTCATGGTCGGCAAGAAGATCGGCTATATTGACAGGAGCGGCCGTTATGTCTGGGAGCCCCGGAAATGACGGCTATTGAGGTTCAGCGAGAGTTTGAAAAATCCCCTTCATTAACATACACCTCCTGAAGCGCGGCAGGAAAGGCGAGCCCAGGCGCAGGTTGCCGAAATGCTGGGCACAAAACAGACCGCCATATCGCGGCTTGAACATCGCCCGCCCAGCCGCCCGACGGATTTGCTCAAACGCGTCGCCCGCATTTACGGCTATGACATACGGGAAAAGATCGAACTGGTGAAAAGCGCAAAGGGGTGAGGGAAATCCCCTAAGATGGAGAGGTCATATTTACCTTGAGCGAAGCGAAATCCGCCTATGGCGGACTGAAGTTGTAAGAGGATTGGAGGGGAGGGAGGAAATGGGGGTTGCTATTCCTTCATTTGAAGTATATAAATATCCATGTTAATTGTCCGATTCGTCTATACACTTTCTCATATGGCCTTCTGCGCGAAAGTCGCCCGGATGACACGATTCCATACATGAGCGTACAAGATCGACATGCGCACCTTGAATTTTCTGAGATTGTTCAGCTATTCGATTTACAGTCGCTTTAGATACCACATTAGAACCATGTAGTATGGTATCAATAAATAACGCGAGTGACATAGAAATAGGGAAAGACTCGCATAAATTTGCTATTTCGCGGGCATGGCAGAAACGGACGGGTAGCCCCGTAGATGCCTGCAGTGTTCTAAGTTTTGCCTCCAGCGTTTTTCCTGGCTCCTGTCCAACTATTAGCACCAGCCGCAATGTTGGCAAGCTCTTCATCCTACGGCGTATCTCAGCTACGTAATCTTGAATTGCGCGAGAATCTTTAGTAGGCAAGACATAAGGCTTTCCACTTGTCTTCGCTTCGACCAACATTGTCATGGAGCACGTTGGATCACTTGAGATGCAGATGATATCTCCGGTTTGCTCTCCAACCCTAGCGGGAACCACATAAAAACCCATCAAATGAAAAAGAGACGATAGTTGATCCTCAAATATCCTCTCAACCCGTTTTTCTCCATACTTGGAAATAATGGCCGCGTCCCTGCTGGCAAGGAGCGACAACTCCGCCAGCCTTATGCTAGAAAGAATACCTGGCTTGTGCTGCAGGTTAGTGGTCTTGGCAGCGACCTCATAAGTTTTTGCTAAAAAATAGACTGAGCTCTGAATAATCTGTTCAATAAGCAATTTATGACAGCCAGATGGAATTGAAGCGCTCATTTCTTGCAGATAGTTCAGCGAGTCATGCGAAACATGCTCACAAAGCTCTGTTAAATGCTGCATCTGAGGTGACGCCCTTAGGTGTAATTTCGCTTGTATAGAGGATAACAATCCCATATATTTGCATGTTATGAATCTCGCGGTTAACTTGTATTGCGGTGAATTTTTCCTAATATGCGTCTTGCACAATTCATCCGGAGCATTTCTCACCACTCCCGGAATATTGTTTTGCATGTTAGTAGGATCGGACTGAACAAGTTTGCGCTGTATGAAATTGTAATGCGAACCCAGTGCATAAAAAACGCGGCTCCAAATGCAGGCCCCTCGTAACAATTTATCTTTGCCGGAAACTGGGCACTTTCCGTTAAAGGTTCCCTTGGGCAATACTAGCTTATCGTTAACAAGAGCCAGCATAAGACAGGAAAAAACTTCGGCCCGTTCTACAAGTCTCTGAGTTCCTGCATTGGCTAAGAAAGAAGTCTCGGGAGACGGCAATGCGATAATTGACTTTACCTGCTCTGTTGTTAGTGATTCACGCCCTTTGATCGTGCTCACAATTTATGCCCCTTTCTCAGAAAGCCTGATTAAGCTGAAATAACCCGGAAACTAATGCCACGAGAAATGTATTTGGAATACTATCGTTAGGTACCCCATTTCTTAGTTGAATAAAGCTTGCACTCTATACCTTCTCTTACACCTACTTGGCTTCCTTCCTCCCCTTCCTCTTTCCTCCTTTCTCATTCAATATCCCCTTCAGAAACTGCCCGGTATAGGAATGTTTCAGTTTACTCACTTCCTCGGGCGAGCCGGCGGCGACGATTTCGCCGCCGCCTTCGCCGCCTTCGGGGCCCAGGTCAATGATGTAGTCCGCGCATTTGATGACATCCATGGTGTGTTCGATGACGATGACGGTATTGCCTGCGACGACCAGCCGGTCGAGCACTTCCAGCAGCCGTTTGACATCATCGAAATGCAGCCCCGTGGTCGGCTCGTCCAGGATATAGAGCGTGCGGCCGGTGGCGCGGCGGGAGAGTTCGGTGGAGAGTTTCACGCGCTGGGCCTCGCCGCCGGAGAGGGTGGTGGCGGGCTGGCCCAGATGGACATAGCCGAGGCCGACATCGTGCAGAGTCTGCAATTTATTTTTTATGGCGGGAATATTGGTGAAAAATTCCAGCGCCTCGTCCACAATCATGTTGAGCACATCGGAGATATTTTTGCCGCGGTAGCGGACGTCCAGCGTCTCCCGGTTGTAGCGCGCGCCGCGGCAGACTTCACAGGGGACATAGACATCGGGCAGGAACTGCATCTCGATTTTAATGATGCCGTCTCCCTGGCAGGCTTCGCAGCGACCGCCGCGCACATTAAAAGAAAAGCGGCCGGGTTTGTAGCCCCGGGCGCGCGCCTCCGGCGTTTGGGTGAATAAATCGCGGATGGCATTAAAGACCCCGGTGTAGGTGGCGGGATTGGAGCGGGGCGTGCGGCCGATGGGCGATTGGTCAATATTGATTACTTTATCGAGATAGGCATAACCCTTGATATCGTCATGCTGGCCCCAGGTCGTGCGCGCGCCGTTGAGCCGGTGCGCCAGGCGGCGGTAAATAATATCATCCAGCAGGGTGCTCTTGCCGGAGCCGGAGACGCCGGTGATACAAACGAAAAGACCGAGCGGAATGCGCACATTAATATTTTTCAGGTTGTGTTCCCGCGCGCCGGTAATAGTCAGCCATTCATCCTGCGGCTCTCGGCGATGTTTCGGAATGGGAATCGTCATTTTGCCGGAGAGGTATTGACCCGTGATGGACTTGGGATTGGCGATAATATCGTCAATCGTTCCTTCCGCCACCACTTCGCCGCCATGCTCGCCCGCGCCGGGCCCGATGTCCACTATCCAGTCCGCGCTGCGCATGGTGATTTCGTCATGCTCCACCACGATAATGGTATTCCCCTGGTCGCGCATCTCCATCAGGGTATGCAGCAGGCGGCGGTTATCCCGCTGATGCAGACCGATGCTGGGTTCGTCCAAAACATAGAGCACGCCCACAAGGCCGGAGCCGATTTGTGTGGCCAGGCGGATGCGCTGGGCCTCGCCGCCGGCGAGGGTATTGGCGGAACGGTCGAGCGTGAGATAGTCCAGTCCCACGCCGAGTAAAAATCCCAGCCGCGTGCGAATCTCTTTCAGCACCTGATGGGCGATGGTTTTTTCTCTTTCGGAAAGCGGCAGATCGGCAAAGAATTCCACCGCTTCGCCGATGGAGAGCGCGCTGACTTGCGCGATATTTCTATTCGCAATGGTAACCGCCAGGCTCTCCGGTTTCAGCCGCGCGCCTTTGCAGGTCGTGCAGGGAAGGCTGTTCATAAATTGTTCGAGCTCGGTGGCCCGGCCGTTGGTCGCCTCCTGCTGAAAGACGCCTTTGAGATGATCAATCACGCCGTCGAAATAGGTGTCGAAGATGCGCAGCCGGCCGCCGCGGCTGTGGTAACGTACCCGCACTTTTTCTTGCGAGCCGTGCAGCAGAATGTCGAGTTTGACTTTGGGCAATTTATTGAGCGGCGTATGCCAGTCAATCTCAAAGGTCTCCGCCACCGCATGCAGCAAGGAATAATGGTATTGCGAACCCAGATGGTGCCAGGGCAGGATTGCACCTTCGGCCAGGCTGAGGCTCTTGTCGGGGACGACCAGATTTTCGTCAAAGACGAGACTGCTGCCCAGGCCGGTACATTCGGGACAGGCGCCATAAGGCGAATTGAAAGAGAACATGCGGGGCTGCATCTCCTCGAAAGAGCGCTGGCATTTCGGGCAGGCGAAGCGCTCGCTGAACTGCATCTGCTCGCCGTCAACGATTTGCACATAGGCCAGGCCCTTGCCGATTTTGAGCGCCAGCTCCATAGATTCGGTCAGCCGCTGGCGCATGCCGGCCTTGACTTGCAAGCGGTCAACCACGACCTCGATGGAATGCTGTTTATAGCGCGCCATTGTGATATCTTCGGAGAGTTCGCGAATTTCGCCATCCACGCGGGCGCGCACAAAGCCCTGTTTGCGGATGTCGTCGAGAATCTGCTTGTATTCACCCTTGCGGCCCTGGATGGCCGGCCCCAAAATCAGCAGCCGCGTGCCCTCCGGCAAGGCTTCGATCTGGTCCACCATCTGCTGGAGGGTTTGCTGGCTGATCTCGATGCCGCAATCGGGGCAATGGGGATGCCCGATGCGGGCGAAAAGCAGGCGCATGTGGTCATAAATTTCCGTTACCGTACCGACGGTCGAACGGGGGTTGTGGGAGCGCGTCTTTTGGTCAATGGAAACCGCGGGCGAAAGATTTTCAATCAAATCCACATCAGGCTTATCCATCTGCCCCAAAAACTGGCGGGCATAGGCGGAAAGGGATTCCACATAGCGGCGCTGGCCCTCCGCATAAATCGTGTCGAAGGCGAGCGAGGACTTGCCCGAACCCGACAAACCGGTGATCACCACCAGCTTATCGCGGGGGATCTCCACCGTGATATTCTTCAGGTTATGTACCCGCGCCCCGTGGACGATTAGCTTTTCCGTTGACATAGCTTGCACCAAAAAACACGTTGTGCGTTCAGCGTTGAACGTTGAGCGAGGTAAGTTGCGCGGTCTTTGAACGCTCAACGCAGAACGTTCAACGCTCAACGTCAGTCCATCTCTTGGCCTCCGGTAACATTAATGGCCTGTCCCGTCATATAGGAGGCCTGTTCGGAGGCGAGGAAGACCAGCACATTGGTGATATCATCATAGCTGCAGCCCCGCCCCAGGGGGACCTGCTCGGCGTATTTGCGCTTCACTTCCTCCACCGTGATACCCCACTTTTTGGCATATTGCTCATACAGGCTGTCCACCCAAAGCGGGGAATCGAGCAGATTGCCCGGGCAGATGGCATTCACGCGAATATTGTAGGGCGCAAGCTCCAGCGCCAGGCTTTGCGTCAGCCCGATGCCGCCGAATTTGCTGGCGGCATAGGCGGAACTTCTAAAACTTCCCTTCTTGCCCGATTTCGAGTTGATCTGAATAATTACCCCGCTTTTTTGCGGAATCATCACCCGCGCGGCATGTTTGGCGCACATGAAATAGCCCACCAGATTGACCTCAATCACCTTGCGCCAGAGCGCGGCCTCGAAATCGGTGATCTCGGCGGCCTGCAGGATGCCCGCATTCGATACCAATAGATCGAGCGAGCCGAATTCCGCGACCACCTTGGCAATACCCGCGGCGACTTCGTCCTCGTTGGTTACATCAATGCGCAAGGGCAGAAATCGGGAACCTCCCGCGGGACTCAACAAACCCGCGGGGGGGATGGCCTTCAGCCGTTCCGCCACCGCGCGGGTCTTCTCGAAGTTTACATCCGCCAGCGCGACCTTGGCGCCCTCCCGCGCCAAGCGTTCCGCAATCGCTTCACCCAAGCCCTGCGCCGCGCCGGTTACTAAACAGGATTTGTCTTTTAGCCCGGAAGAATGAGAATTTGTCATCTTTATCAATCCTTTATCAACGATGTTTGGATTTCCACTGGCAACTGAGAACTGATCACTGGTAACTGTCCCATGATAGCAGGTGTTTGGGAGGGAGGGAATAGCCCGAATAATTCATCTATTTGATGTAGAAGTTGTTGGGGGCGGGCTTTGTAAAGCCCGCCGGCGGGGTTCACGAACCCCGCCCCCAAAAACACTCTGTTGATATTTTGACCTTATAGAGAATTAAGCGGGATAGATAGAAAACCCTCCCGCTGGCCTGCCCGCCGAAGAAGTGTGGAGGGTTTGGAACCTGCGGGAGGTTGAGGGCGCAACGCCAGCGCCCCTACAATTCACTTTGCGTTTTCTTTGCGATCTCTGCGCCTTCTTGCCCGCCATAGCCTTAGCGACGGCGGGTGCGGTTAATCCGGTTTGCCCGCTTGACGCTCAACTCTGAACTCTCAACTCTGAACTCTCAACTCTGAACTCTCAACTCTCAACTCTGAACTGAGCCGCTACTTCTCTTCCTCTTCTTTCAAATCCACGATATCCTCCAGATCCTCTTCCGGCAGGGCGAGGTCGCCGCGGTTGTAGGCGGCGAGGAACTCGGTAACGATTTCCCTCGCTTCTTCCGCGCAGGGTTCCAGCACCAGCAGGCGCGAGTAGCGGCCCACGAGACTGAAATCCAGATTATCATGGGCCTTGGTGCGGTCCACCTGCTCGATAACCGGCAAACCGGCCTCTTCCAGAGTGTCCCTAACGGCCCTCGACATATATTCATCGGGCGCTTCATAAATCACCACCAGGGATTCTTCCATTTTTCCTCCAAGATCAGCCGGCGCATTTTCCGCCGAAGCCTGATCCGCAGGCGGCCAGCCCGCCTCCGTCTCCACCGGATGCTTGGGCTGCTCGGCCACCAGCTTCTTATTACAGTCAGGGCAAAGCGTCACATCCGCTTCGTATTCATATCCGCATTGAGGACAAAAAGGCATGGTTTACTCCTTAAGAAACAGCCATCTACGGGTTATCTGATCATGGCAATAACTGTTCGAAGAGTGCAGCTTCCGCTTCCCGGTTCCAGAATTGCCCGCCTCCTAGTTTTCCCGCCACCGCCGGCAGGTAATCCTTCAATTCCGACAACGGCATAAGCGGAAAGTCCAATTGGGGATATATTACCACCTTGCCGGGGAATCTTCCCCCTGCAACTCCCTCCAAACCTTCTCCCAAGGTATTGATGCCGCCGATGGCGGCCACGGCCTTGTCGGTGGCCAGCCGGCCGGCTTCCGCTTCGGCCAAAGTGAAACGCATATCATCCAGCGCCGAGCCGCTGGAACCGACCAGGCGGCAGCCCTTGCCACAGATGGAACCAAAGCGCAGTTTTGCCTTGGTGCCTCGGGCCACGCCGGCGAAGATATTGAGCAGGCCGTCGGCGGCCAGGTATTTCCAGGCCTCTTCCACAAGCTGCGCAACGGGCGCCATAAGAATTATATCGCTGAAACCCTCGCCATTCGAGATGCTCCAGAGCAGTTCCGGCGTCAGTTCCCGGGCATTGAACAGAATTAGTCGCTTGTCTCTTTCTTCCGCCAGGCTGGCATAGCGCTCCTTAACAAAGGCCAGCCGGCTGTCATCCACATCGGTGGCCAGCACAATGCAGGGCCCGTCGGCGCGGTCGAGGGTGCGCTGCAGGTGCATCTGCCCCATAGGGCCGCCGGCGCCGATAATCCAGGCGGCAGCGCCCTTCGTCAGCGCGCTGGTGCGCCGGCCGCGATAAGCCTGCATTACTACCGTTGAACTGGTGCCGATATAATGCAGAAAATCATAATGGATGCGGCCGATATCTATCTCCGCCTCCTGATCCACGACCTCCGGGCAGACAATCGCCAGATGGCCGTCTTTGCCCAGCAATTTGCCGATCCTTTCAAGCGCCTCGGCCCTGGGCTTGCCCAGCAGGATGATGTCATCAAAAGTGTAATTATTTTTCTCCTCGAATTTTGCCAACAGGGCGGCCAATGCCGCCGAATCCTTAACCTCAAAGCCCTTCTCGAAAGCCAGCTTGCGAACCGCCTCTTCCACGCGGCCGGTTACCTCTGTCAGCAATACGCGGCGGGGCCCGCCCTGGTAATCGAAGCCTTCACCCAGGGTGTAATTGCCCAAATCGCCGCCGCACAGTCCAATGATCCAGGTGCGGCCGTGGGGCTTGGGACCGGGGCGGGAGTGAATGTGGTAGGAACATTCCACACACGCCCACGGCTCGCTCAAGGCGGCCTCGGAATAGCCGGTTGATTCCTGCATCGGCAGGAGATAAGAGCCGTCATCGCCGGAATGCAGCACTTCGGTGAGGACGGTATATTGCGCCGCGCCTCCGCGAATATTGTAGCCATAGGCGACCGATTGCCCCTTCCAAAACGCATCCGCCTGCACGACAAATCTTTCGCCGGCCTTAAAGCGCGCTTTTAAGTCTTCACCCACCCCCATAATGGTTACCGCCACTTCGTGGCCGAGGACCACCGGCTCACTCACCAGATCGCGGCCCACAACACGAGGATGCTGGTTGCCCAGCTTTATTACCTTGGTATCGGAGAAGCAGAGGCTGACGGCATCCACCCGGCCCAATAGTTCATTGGAGCCGAATTTCGGCAGGGGGAGCAAGACCGGCTTGCCCTCCTTCCCCAGATGCTCAAATCCCGCGCCATATAACTCCCAGGCGAGATATTTTTCCGGCAGTGATTGCTGCGCTTTTTTGTAGGCTGCTAATTTTTCATTCATCGCAATTGTAACTCCTAAGACATATTAAACCGCAAAGGGCAAAGTCCCTAAGTCCGCCAATGGCGGACCGGGATGGCGGCCTCGGAGAGGCCTAGCCAGACGCAAAGGTCACGCAAAGAAGAATTTCTGTTGGGCAGGAGTTTACTCCTGCCAGGAAATTCTTTGCGTTCTTCTTTGCGCTCATTGCGGCTTTGCGGTTAAGCAGTTGATTTTACGGCAGGTATTTGCTTCTGCGCTTTTTGCCTTTGCGCGGCGCGGGTTTGGCCGTGCCCACGGCGCCGCCGGTAAGTTTGCTGAGCCGGTCGCGCAGCTTGGCGGCGTCCTCGAAGCGCAGTTCCTGCGCGGCGATACGCATGTCCCGCTCCAATTCTTCCATTAAATCCGGCAAATGCTGCTGGTCCCCGCCGCCGGCCAGATAAATCGCCTCCGGCTCGGCCACGGTCTCCGCTTCGGCGACCAGCAAATCCCGCACATCCTTCCGTATCGAATAGGGCGTGATGCCGTGCGCCTCATTATACTCAATTTGCTTCTGCCTTCTCCGCTCCGTTTCCTTCAAGGCGCGCTGCATGGAATTGGTTATTTCATCAGCATACATTATCACCTGGCCGCGCACATTGCGTGCCGCCCGCCCCATGGTCTGAATCAGCGAGGTCTCGGAGCGTAGAAAACCTTCTTTATCCGCATCCAGGATCGCCACCAGCGAGACTTCCGGCAGATCCAATCCTTCTCGCAGCAGATTAATACCCACTATTACATCATACTGCCCCAACCGGAAATCGCGCAAGATTTGGCTCCGCACTAGAGTTTCCACATCGGAGTGCAGATATTGCACCTTGATTTCCAGCTCGGCGAGATAATCCGCCAAATTTTCCGCCATCTTTTTCGTCAGGGTTGTTACCAGCACCCGGTCGCCCAATTCCACGCGCTTGCGAATCTCGCCGATCAGGTCGTCTATCTGCCCCTTGGTGGGGCGCACCAGCACTTCCGGATCGAGCAATCCGGTGGGCCGCACCACCTGCTCCACTATCTGCCCGCTGTTTTTTAGTTCATAGGCCGCGGGCGTCGCGGAGGTAAAGATGATTTGATGGGCGCGCTGCTCGAACTCGGCGAAATTCAACGGCCGGTTGTCAAACGCCGTGGGCAGGCGGAAGCCATAATCCACCAGCGAAACCTTGCGGGCATGGTCGCCCGCCCACTGTCCCTGAATCTGCGGAATGCTCTGGTGGGATTCATCTATAATTACCAGAAAATCCTTCGGGAAATAATCCAGCAAGGTATAGGGCGGCTGGCCGGGCACGCGGCCGTCGAAATGCAGCGAATAATTTTCGATGCCGCTGCAATACCCGATCTCTTTTATCATTTCCATGTCGAAACGGGTGCGCTGCTCCAGCCGTTGCGCTTCCAGCAGCTTGCCCTCGGCGCGGAAATACGCCAGCCGCTGTTCCAGTTCGGTCTCGATGGAGACCAGCGCGCGCGCCTGCTTCTCCCAGGGAGTTACATAATGCGTCGCCGCGAAGATCACCACCTTGTCCCGCTCCTCCAGGATCTCGCCGGTCATGGGATTGAGGGTAACAATCTTATCCACCTGGTCGCCGAACAGTTCGACGCGGGTAATCAGCTCTTCATCGGGCGAATGTACTTCCAGCACATCGCCCCGCACGCGGAAGCGCCCGCGCTCGTCCAGACTGCCGGAAGTGCGCTTGTATTGCATATCCACCAGGCGGCGCAGCATGGCGTCGCGCTCCACCGTCTGCCCCCGTTCCAGGCTTACAGTGATCTCTTCATAATCTTCCGGCGAGCCGAGACCGTAAATGCAGGAGACGCTGGCGACCACAATCACATCCCGCCGCTCGAAGAGCGCCTTGGTGGCAAAATGGCGCAGGCGGTCAATCTCCTGGTTGATATCCGAATCCTTTTCGATAAAAGTATCGGTCTGCGGGAGATAAGCCTCCGGCTGGTAGTAGTCGTAATAGGAAACGAAATAGCACACCGCGTTATCGGGGAAAAAGATGCGGAATTCGCCGCAAAGCTGGGCCGCCAGGGTCTTGTTGTGGGCGATCACCAGCGTCGGCCGCTGCGCTTGGGCAATCACATTGGCCACGGTAAAAGTCTTGCCCGAACCGGTAACACCCAGCAGCGTCTGGTAGCGCAGGCCTTCATTCAGGCCCCGCAGCAGCGCCTCCACCGCCTCCGGCTGGTCGCCCGTCGGCACAAAATCCGCCTTGATTTCAAACTTGCGGCTCATAAATAACTCCGGGAGGTATTATACCATTGTGGGGGATGAGGGGAAGAGATAATTGGGCGCATGGCCCTTCGGCAGGCTCAGGACAAACCATGCACCCCACCATGGCGCCTGGTTAGAGAAGCTGGAAAATCAACTTATTTTTTCTTTGCGCGGGGTTTTGGTTTCCTGCGGAAAATAAAGACCCAAAACAATGAAATTCCAATGACGCCAGACAATACTGTAATTGCGAAAACTTTAATAAATGAAGAAGAATCTATGATAAACCACCATATGCTGAAATCCAAGATTATAAACAGCATGATAGTGGCAACGCGAAGCAACCAGATGGGGAATGGGCCAAGGCGTCTATGTCGTGGCGCTAAAGGCCGAGGCATAAAGGGTTTTCTTGCCATATCCTTATCGGCCGCGAAATTTTCTGTCTGATTTTCCTGCCCGGTTTCATCACTCATGCAAAACCACCCAAAAATTCCATTTATACAATGCTGGCCACGCGCTACTCTGCCATACTATCATTTTACCATATGCAAGCAAGTTGGAAAAAACGCCCGTAATAGTTCACAAATAGTGAGTAGAATGTCATTCTGAGCGAGTTCGCCACCATAGGTGGCGGATAACGCGAAGAATCTCTACCATAAATACTTGCAGATTTGGCTAGGCTCTTATAGAGCCGCCATCCCGGCCCCAATGGGGCTTAGGGACTTCGCGGCGTGATTCAGGCTGCGCCTAATCACTTGCTCAGAATGACCGTATTCTCATGAAAAGTGAACTGTTACAAACGCCCAGCAGCCTTGTGATAAAGTAATTTTGCTGTGATTTGGCTGGCGCAGTTACGCTCAGATTATTATGTTAGCGGGCAGGGAAGGGACTTTATCCCTTCCCTGCTAGGGCAGAAGTGAACTTCTGCCCAACAAAGAAAATCCTGTTGTAGGGGCGCAAGGCCCTTCGGCAAGCTCAGGATAAACCTTGCGCCCAAGATACGTCTAAGCTCCGCCCCCTTGTCCCTTCACCGCCATCTCAACTGCACGACTCCGCGCTCTGGGCTTACCACTCCTAACCAGGAGCACCGGTTTAAGGAGGCGAAGTATTCCTCACCCCTCGGCCCCCCTCTCCAAACTTGTCGGTATGCTTCTTAAGCGACCCGCCGTGGCGGCGAGAGGGGATGTCCGAAGGACAGGGGTGAGGACAAAAAGATGTAAGTCAGTTGTTTGACAACCATGCTATGAACTCACCGACCACCGACCTCCCTTCCGGTTTTTCCCCTTGCCCTCGTGTCTTTCTGGTTCAATAGCCGTTCCGCGCCGCAGGTTTACTCTCCTTTTGCGAGCGCCCCAAAATATCTTCTTTGCGTTCACTTTGCGCTCTTTGCACTTTGCCGTTCAAGATTTTGAGGTTATCAAGCAATCCTCTAATCATGCAAATCAAGGTTCAGACAATGTGTTGATTTTTGCATTTACCGCCCCTAATCCCTCGCCCCAATCCCCCCTGCCGTTAAGGTTCAGACAATCAGTTCGTCGTTAATCGTAGCGCCGTCCACCACGCAGTGGTGGATCGCCGCAGGCGACCGTTTATCCTGAGCAAGGCCGAAGGGTCTCGGCGGCACTCCCTTTCAGCGGCCGGCGAGACGCCAGCGCTACAATTCCCCCCTTTCTTAGCGTTCCCTTGGCGTCCTTTGCACTTTGCGGTTATTTTGCTTCTTCCCTCCCGCTCTTGACATTCATGTTATAATAGATATAGAAATCAAACAAATGTATTTATTAAACTTGAAATATTATTCCAATCTGTTTATCCCGAGCGCAGTCGAGGGACGAAAATCTGCTTGCCCGCCTGAGCAGTGTGGAGGATGGCCAAATTCAGGCCACCCTTTTCCCTCGGTTCTCGTCCCTAATCCCTGCAGCCCGGATGTTACTGAATGTTACTGAATGTTACTAATTTTCACTTTTTTTCTAATACACAACAAGCAAAACGAATAACTTCTTACTAAAAGAGCAAAATATGACCCGACAAAACCCGACACTTCCCGACACATTTTATTTTTTTCACCGAACAAACCCGGTAATCATAACCTTTTCGAAAAGAGGTGGTAAATCCGCCAAAATTGAATGTAGAATGAACACCGGTGAGATTAGAAGCTATATTCAAAACTCCTTTTGGAGGAGTTTTGAATATAGCCCCAGGGGCGGCATTCTATTGACATTGGCCTCCTAACATGGTATTATAAATAGGGATAGAAAGAATAAAATCCTTCCTGACGGAAGCCAGACCGGTAGCTCCACGAGGCCTGCCGGTTTTATATTTGCCAAGTTCCAAAAGCGGGTCTAGCCGCAAAGAGAATTGGGTAACCATGCCAACAAAACGAACAAAAAAGACCACTGATACTGATGCTAAGAAGCCCAAGCTGGCCGCGCTTGAGAACAAGGAGATCCTTCTGACTCCGGAGGGATTTCGCCAGGTGAAAGCCGAACTGGAAAATCTCCGCACGGTGGTGCGCAAGCGCGTCTTGGACCGCGTGCGCGAAGCGATGGGCTTCGGCGAACCTATGGAAAACGCCGAGTTGGAAGAGGCGAAGGCCGAGCAGGCGGCGGTTGACGGCCGCATCATGGAGCTCCAGCGATTGCTTTCGAGCGCCCGCGTGATTGATGCCGCGGAAGCCGACGGCAAAGTCCATATCGGCACCACCGTCAGAGTCAAAGACCCGGAAAGCGGCGAAGAGTTCGATTATCATATTGTCGGCGCCATGGAGGCGGATCCCGCCCAGCAGCGCATCTCGAACCAGTCGCCGGTAGGCCAAGCCCTGCTGGGGCGCGAGCCTGGAGACAAGGTGAGGTTCTCCACCCCGCAAGGCAGTAGTTATCTAATTATAGTCAGTGTTGAGTGACGCTAGTGCACGATCGCGACGAAGTATTCTTTTCTCGAATCTCGCATTTGGAGGCTCTGCGCAGCGCCGGACGAGACCCTTTTGTCCACACGCGCTTCGCGCGCACCCATTTGGCCGCCGACATCCTGGAACACTTCTCGGCTTTGGAGAATCAGGAAGTGCGCGCGGCGGGCCGCATCATCTCCCTGCGCCGCCAGGGCAAGGCCACCTTCGGTCACATTGTAGATAATTCCGGCAAGATACAATTCTTCTTCCGCGCGGACGAGCTGAGTGAAGAGGCCTACGGCCAGCTCAAAAATGTGGATGTGGGCGATTTTATCGGGCTGGTCGGGACCGTCATACGCACGCGTACCGAAGAGATAACCATCAAGGTCAGCCAGTGGACGCTGCTCTGCAAGGCTATGCGAGCCTTGCCGGAAAAGTGGCACGGCTTGAAAGAAGTGGAGACGCGCTACCGCCAACGTTATGTTGACCTTATTGCCAATCCCCACGTGCGGGAAATTTTCATTGCGCGCTCGCGGGTGGTAAGCGCCCTGCGAAACCTGCTGGACAACCGCGGCTTTATGGAAGTCGAAACCCCCATGATGCAGCCGCTGCCGGGCGGGGCCGCGGCAAAGCCCTTCGTTACCCATCATAATGCCCTGGGGATGGATTTATATCTGCGGATCGCTCCGGAACTCTATCTGAAACGGCTGGTGGTGGGCGGCCTGGAACGGGTCTATGAGATCAATCGCAACTTCCGCAATGAAGGCGTCTCCTCCCGCCATAATCCCGAATTCACCATGCTGGAAGCCTATCAATCCTATGCCGATTATCGCGAGATCATGGAACTGACCAAAGATTTGGTGCGCGCGGCGGCGGAGGCGGCCGGCATCGGGCAGGAAATCACCTATCAAGGCAAGACCATAGATTTGGGCAAGCCCTGGGTGGAAGTGCCCTACTGGGAGGCGATCGCGCAATATTCCGGCGTTGATTTACGAAATGCAAATAGCCTGGAGGAAGCGAAAGCGCTATGCAGAGGATTGAAGATCCCTTCCGGCTGCGACAAAAGCCTGATTAGTTTGGTGGATGCGGTCTTCGAGCATTATGTCCAGCCGAATTTCGTTCAGCCGACCTTCCTGATAGAGTTCCCGACGGAAATCTCTCCCCTGGCGAAGGCCAAGCCGGAGGATGCGAGTGTTACGGAAAGATTTGAGATTTTTATCGGCTGTCAGGAATTGGGCAACGCCTTTTCGGAGTTGAACGACCCGCTGGAACAGCGCCGCCGCTTCGAGCAGCAGGCCACGGCGCGCGCCGGCGGCGATGAAGAGGCGCATCGGTTGGACGAGGATTTTCTGCGCGCCCTGGAGTATGGCATGCCGCCCACGGGAGGGCTGGGCATCGGCATTGACCGGCTGGTGATGCTGCTGACGGATTCTCCTTCTCTGCGCGAGGTGATCTTCTTCCCCCACTTGCGGCCCGAAGTTACCGAGGCGAAAAGTGAGTAGGATTTCGCGGAATCTATACGGCCTGCATGTAATTACCTGCGAGGTCCCGGCAAACGGACGAACGCACGCCGATGTAGCGCGCGCCGCGCTGGCCGGCGGCGCAACCATCATTCAATTGCGGGACAAGACTGCCTCCACGCGGCAGTTGCTGGAAATTGCGCAGTCTATCCGCCAGTTGACGCGCCAGGCAAAGGCGCTTTTCATTGTGAATGATCGTTTGGATGTGGCCTTGGCGGCCGAGGCCGACGGCGTCCATGTGGGGCAGGACGACCTGCCGGTAGAGATTGCCCGCAAGATCGCCGGCGGCAATTTTATTATCGGCGCCTCCGCGACCTCGCTCGAAGAAGCGCACCGCGCGGCCGCGGCCGGTGCGGATTATTTGGGCATTGGCACGATTTTTCCGACCGGCTCCAAATCCGATGTGGGGCCCGCGCTGGGATTGGAACTCCTTGGGCAGATAAAGCAGGCCACGAATCTGCCGGTCATTGCCATCGGCGGCATAACGGCTGATAATGCGCCCTCCGTGCTGGAGGCCGGCGCCGACGGCCTTGCGGTAATTTCGGCCATAAGCAGCGCGCCCGATATGGTGGCAGCGACCAGGAATCTGGTAACATTAATAGAAAAGTTCAGAGCTTAGCGTTGAGGATTCACGGGGCATGCACTGGTTTTTACTGAGAACTAACAACTGAGAACTCTGAACTCAAAGGGTTTTTTATGACTCAATTGGAAAGTGCGAAACTAGGTTTAATAACTCCCGAAATGGAAGCGGTCGCGACGGCCGAAGAAGTGGCCGTGGAGGAACTTTGCGCCCGCATCGCCGCGGGCGAGGTGGTGATTACGGCGAATAATAATCATCGCGGCTTACAGCCCATCGGCATCGGCGCGGGCCTGCGCGTGAAGGTGAATGCGAATCTGGGAAGCTCGCAGGCCGACGCCAGTCTGAAGGGCGTGAAGGCGCGGCTGGCTGCGGCCCTGGAAGCCCAGGCCGATACCGTGATGGACCTGTCCACCGCGGGCAATCTCGACGGCATTCGCCGCGCCATTCTGCGCAATTGCCACGTTCCCCTCGGCACGGTGCCTATCTATCAGGCCGCGGTGGAGGCGATTGAGCGCCGCGGCGATATCACGAAGATGACCGAAGATGACATTTTCGAAGTTATCTCCCGCCAGGCCAAAGACGGCGTGGATTTCATCACCGTGCATTGCGGCGTAACCCGCGCCACCATGCGCATGATTGACAAGGGCGACCGCATCTGCGGAGTGGTGAGCCGGGGCGGCGCTTTTACCATCTGCTGGATGAAGGCCAACAAGAAAGAGAATCCGCTCTACGCCCGCTTCGACGACCTGCTGGAAATCTGCCGCAAGCACGATGTTACTTTGAGCCTGGGAGACGGCCTGCGTCCGGGCGCGCTGGCCGATGCCACCGACAACGCGCAGGTGAGCGAGACCATCATTCTCGGCGAATTAGTGGACCGCGCCCGCGGCGCCGGCGTGCAGGTAATGGTGGAAGGCCCCGGGCATGTGCCCCTGGATCAGGTTACCGCGAATGTCGTGTTGGAAAAAAGCTTGTGCCACGGCGCGCCCTTTTATGTCTTAGGTCCCATCGTTACCGATATCGCCCCCGGCTATGACCACATCACTTCGGCCATCGGCGGCGCGCTGGCGGCCATGGCGGGCGCAGATTTTCTCTGCTATGTAACTTCCGCCGAACATCTTTCCCTGCCCGACGTCCGGCAGGTGCGCGAAGGCGTCATGGCGGCGCGTATTGCCGCCCACGCGGCCGATATCGTGAAACTGGGAGAAAAGGCGCTCGCCCGAGACCGCGCCATGGCGGAGGCCCGCGCCTCGCTCGACTGGGAGCAACAGTTCGCCCTCGCCATTGACCCCGAAGCCGCCCGCAAAGGCTACCAGCCGCCCTCCGGGAAATCCCGCAAAGCCAAGGAAGGTTGTTCCATGTGCGGCGGCTATTGCGTGTTCGAGTTGCTCCACGGCAAAGACGGCGCGGTGTAGGAAACACCGTCCTTTATGCGGCGGATGCTAGAGTCAGGTTCTCCAGAATGACTTTGGGCAATGCGCCTTTACCGAGCACTTCCTTTGCATCCAATACTTCGATTCCGACTAAAACCTCACCAGGGCCAATGTTTAGCGCTATCTCGTCATTCAAACGAAGCGTGCGACATTCATATTCGCCTTCCAATAGGCGGATATATAAGGCGTCTATTTCCGGATCATAGCTGATTTTCATAATTGTTCCCCTAGAAATAGAAGGTATATACAGTTATAACAACTATTTCGTCGGTTTCCTCCTTTATAATTGGAGCGACCTGCTTAATGGAGTAGGATTTGCCTTGCCAGATACCCTTGAAGGAAAAATTATACTTGCAGATTATTCTACCCATCATTGCCGGTTCTCGCAAACCCTTTTCCACCGCAGTATGAACTTCGGTCTCGGCGGCGCCTCTTTCAGAACACTGCAGTTTGGCGTGTTTTGTTAATCGGATGCGCTTCATGTGTCCATTCCCAGAGATATTATACCGCTTTAGGCGATTTATTGTAAGCAGGCCGAAAACAACAAAATATCAAGCGCCGGTGCGATATTCCTTGCCTTTCCAGCTTCGCGGCACTGCTATTTCGTTAATTATGGTATAATGACCTTATGTCATATTGACCTTTGGAGCGGAAAATGACGGACAAGCACATGAGCGTCGCCGAAGTGAAGAGGAATTTCTCCGATGTTTTGGGTCAGGTTATGTTTGGAGAGCAACGCATCATCGTGGAGAAGCGCGGCCGGCCTGTGGTCGCCATTGTGCCGCTGGGCGAAGCCTCCGAATCTGCAAGGCCGGGGAAGCAATTGGTTGCGGCGATAGGCTGCGGCAAGGAGGCGGGCGAGAGCTTTCGCGCGCTGATGCAGGGGGTGGTTGCCGAGCGCGGCAAACGGCTGCCTCGACGTATTAAGGGAAGCGTGCGATGATCCTCGACACCGACACCCTGAGCGCCATCGTCTCGCCCCGCTGTCCCGCGTCATTGACACAGAAACTCCAGCAACACCAAGGGCCGATTTATACAACGGCAATCAATTGGGCCGAGATTTGTTATGGGCTGGCAAGACATCCAAGCGGCAAGAAATTACGCCAGCGCTATGAAGAATTGATCCTGCCTTTGTTGGAAATGCTGGATTTCGATGCCGACTGCGCGGAAGTCTATGGCCGCCTGCGCGCTGACTTGGAAGCAAAAGGCGAGCGCCTGGGAGAAGCCGACCTGATGATTGCCGCTATCGCCCTGCGCCACAATCTTCCCCTCGCCACCGGCAATACGCGCCACTTCGCCCGCTTGGAGGGGTTGGAGGTGGAGAATTGGCTGAAAGGGTAAGTGCCGCGGCGAACTGACAATAGCGCAGGCTTACGCGGCGTGGGAGGATTTCACAAATTCAATTTTCTCTCGTATGGCGTAGCCATAAAGCGCAGCTACCCGTTTCATTAGTTTGGTCGGATGCGCCGGCGGATTGTGCTCCAAACGGGAGATGGCCGTCTGCTTTGTGCCGAGCATTTCCGCCACTTGGGCCTGTGTAAGCCCTTGCTCGACGCGCAGCTTTATCAATTCCGCTGCCAGTTGATTCTCTTCCTGCACCTTCTTCCAGGCCCTGCGAAAGCGCGGATTCTTCATCTGCTCGGTGAGATAATCTTTTAATGTATCTTCTTTCAAATTTATATTTTTCATTCTCATTCCTTCCCCGCTATTTCATTCTTACTTTATAGTCATCCCAACGTTGATGCGCCGTTTCGATATCCTGTCGAGAAAGCTTTTGTCGCTTTTTCTTTAGCGCATGGAGCAATACAAATTTCCTTTTCTTTTCACAGAATAATACACGCACCTGCGTCTTTTCAGCTTGTATGCGAATCTCCCATAAGACATCGTCAATCTTTTTCAACCAGGGCGGTCCAAGGTTATATCCCGCGCTGCTCAACATGGTAAGTCCATAAAGAATCTTGGCGCGAAGCGGGCTGCTCAACTTTTCCAAAAATTCTTTCACAGGGATATTGCCGCTCGCGCTTTTATAAAAGACCACGAGCCATTGTGCTTCATCCACTTGGATTATCGCTCCTTAACTATAATTATAACTAATTAAGTTATACCGTGTCAAGAGTAAAGAAAAACAAAAAATGATTACAGTTTGGCCTTAGAGAATTACCCATCACAGCAACCTCCAGTAAATGTTTTAGGTTCATTCTCCCAAGCACATTCGCTTTATGCTAGAATCTCTTCACCGATATAGGATTGTAAATGCAATATTTCCTTCGCTTATTTCCATACTTGCGGCGGAGTCGCCGGCTGCTGGTCATTACCCTGGTGATGGCGGCATTGAGCCAGGCGGCGATGCTGCTTATGCCCAAGGTGGTGCAGGAGATCGTCCGCCAGGTGCTGGGCCGCCCCGTCGGCAGCATTGCGCCCTGGGCGCTGCTGATTTTGCTGCTCGCTATTATTAAGGGCGGGCTGTCGGCGACGGAGACGATTTTAGGAACCAGAGTCGGCCAGCAGGTTTTGCAGGACCTCCGTCAGGAGGTCTATGCTCATATCTGCCGCCTGAAGCTGCGCTTCTTCGACATCACCCATTCCGGCGAAATCCTCTCCCGCGTTACCGCCGATATGGACCCGATTGACGGTTTCTTTTCCTGGGGCGCGCGGCTGATTTTCCGCAGCACATTGCTCTTCATCGGCGCGTTGAGCTTTTGCCTAAATATGAACTGGCGGCTCACCTTGGTATCGTTGAGTTTTATTCCCCTGATAAGTGTTACCGCGCTGATTATCGGCCTGCGCCTGCGGCCCGCCTGGCAGGCGGCCCGGGAGCAGGTGGGCGATTTCACCTCGGGCCTGGAGGAGACCCTTTCCGGCATTCGCGTGGTGAAGATGAATGTTCAGGAGCAACGCGAAAACGAGAAGCTGACGCGCGCCTCCGAGATAATCCGCCAAAAGACCTTCCTGGCCAATCGCATTGATGCCACCTATTATCCGCTGACCGGATTGTGGTCCGGCGTCGCCAGCCTGGTGATTCTCGCCTATGGCGGCCTGCAGGTCATCCGCGGGCAGTTGACTATTGACCAATACGTCTCTTTTGAGATGTATATCATCTTCCTCATGGTGCCGATGCGCATGCTAGGCTGGATGGTGTCGGGCATGCAGCGCGCCGCCGTAGGCGCACGGCGCGTTTTTGAATTGCTGGACGAGCAGGCAGAATCGTTGAGCGTTGAGCGTTCAGCGTTGAACGAAACCCCCGTAGCTCGGACGATCAACGTTCAACGTTCAACGCTCAACGGAGATTTAGTCTTCCAGAATGTCTCCTTTAGCTACCGTCCGGGCGAGCCGGTGCTACGCGATATAAATCTCTCTGTGAGCGCGGGCGAAATCGTGGGCGTTCTGGGGCCCACGGGCAGCGGCAAGAGCGCGCTGGTGGCGCTGATTCCGCGGCTTTATGATCCCGTGGAAGGACGCATTTTGATTGATGACATTGATGCGCGCGATTACGATTTGCAGGCGCTGCGCCGACAGGTCGGCATGGTTTTTCAGGAGCCGTTTCTCTTCTCCGGCACGATTCGGGAAAACATCGTTTTCGGCCGGCCGGACGCCGGCCCGGCAGAGATCGAGGAGGCCGCCAAACGGGCTGCCATTGATGATTTTATTGCCGGCCTGGAAAAGGGCTATGACACGCGCATCGGCGAGCGCGGCCTGAACCTCTCCGGCGGCCAGCAGCAGCGCCTCGCCCTGGCGCGCACTTTGCTGATGGACCCGCGCATTCTCATTCTCGACGATTCCACCTCCAGTGTGGACGCCGACACGGAATTTCGTATTCAAGAAGCCCTGGCGGAATTGATGGTCGGCCGCACCAGCTTCATCATTTCCCAGCGCGCCAATTCCGTCGCGGTGGCAAATCGCATCATCGTCCTTGACCATGGCGAAATTATCGAGCAGGGAACGCCGCGCGAACTGGCGCAGATTCCAAATGGACACTATCGAAAATTGCTGGATGTGCAGAAAGCATTGAGTGGTGCAGACAGTTGAGAGTTGAGGGTTGAGAGTTCAGAGTTGAGAGTGGCTAGGCGAAGCCGCCATGGCGGCCCTTTGGGTTTAGCCATTCAGAGTTCAGAGTAAGTTCGACTTCTGAATCTGCCTTTCCGCTGAACGCTCAACGCTCAACGTGATCTTTGCGGTGAATAATTAATGCATTCCGAGTATCACGATAGCCATGAACCGAGAAAGCGGCCCCATCCCCGCGTGCTATTGCGCGCCTGGAGCTTCCTGCGGCCCTATCGCGCCTTTTGGATCGGCGTATTGCTGCTGACTCTATTAGGCGCGCTCACTACTTTGGCCGGGCCGTGGCTCAAACAAAAAGGCATTGACCAGGGCATCAGCGCGCGCAACGCGCCCTTCCTGTTCAGGATCGTCTGGATCTCCCTCGCCGTTTATCTTTTGGGCGTGATAACAAACTTTTTCCAGGGCCAGCTGCTCACCTGGCTGGGCCAAAAAGCGGTGCACGATCTGCGCGTCGCGCTCTTCACCCATTTGCAAACCCTGTCATTGGATTTCTATGAAAAACAGCAGCCCGGCAAAATCATCTCCCGCGCCATCAATGACCTGGAGGCGGTGAGTGACTTGATAACCGGCGGCTTGATCGGCACCGTCGCCGATGGCATCACCCTCATCGGCGTCGCCATCATCCTCTTTCGCTATGACGCGGCGCTGGCGGCCATGGTGATGTCACTGCTGCCGCTGTTAGTGTTGATGGCGTTTCTCTTTCAAGGGCACATTCATAACATCTTTACGCGCGCCCGCGAGACCATTGCCGCGTTGACTTCCTTTCTGCATGAAACTGTGGCCGGCATTCGGGTGGTGAAATCGCTCGCCCGCGAGGACCTTTCCGAAGATCGCTTCAGCCATCTTAATGCGCAAAACCGGGATGCCAATGTCGCCATTGGCACGGTCTTCGCCGCTTTCATGCCGGCCGTCGAAATCATCAACGCCATCGCCATCTGCATGGTCTTTTGGTATGGCGGCATGCACATCCGCTCCCATCAGATGACCCTCGGCATTGTCATCGCCTTCCTGCTGTATGTGGGCCAGTTTTTCGATCCCGTGCGGAGGCTGATGGAGATGTTTGCCAGCGTGCCCCGCGCCCTGGTGGGCTTCAACCGCATCGCCGAAATTCTGGATATGCAGCCCTCGGTCAAAGACGCGCCGGAGGCCAAGCCGCTGCCGCCGGTGCAGCAACAGGTGGAATTCCGCGCGGTGAATTTCTCCTATGACGGCCGCCATCCCATTTTGCAGGACATCAGCCTGCTGGCCAATCTGGGACAGGTCGTCGCGCTCGTCGGCCCCACCGGCGCAGGCAAAAGCTCGATGGTGAAATTACTCACCCGCATGTATGATGTTCAAGAGGGCGCCATCCTGATTGATGGCGTTGATATAAGGCAGATTACGCAAGGTTCGCTGCGCGCCCAGATGGGCATGGTGCAACAGGAGACTTTTCTCTTTGCCGGTTCGGTGAAAGACAACCTTCGTTACGCCCGCCCCGAGGCCACGGACGCGGAAGTCGAGCAGGCGGCAAAAACCGTCTATGCCCACGAATTCATCATGCGCCTGCCCCGCGGCTATGACACCGATATCAGCGAGCGCGGCGTGCGGCTCTCCGGCGGCCAGCGGCAACTGGTCTCCTTCGCCCGCGCCGTGCTGCGCAATCCGCGCATTTTGATTTTGGATGAAGCCACCTCCTCCGTGGATCATTTCACCGAAGTGCACATCCAGGAGGCCTTGAATACGCTGCTGCAAAACCGCTTGAGCTTCATCATCGCCCATCGCATTTCCACCGTGCGCGATGCCGACCAGATCCTTGTCCTCGACCAGGGCCGCATCATCGCCCGCGGCCGCCACACCGCCCTCGCCGCCGACTGCCCGCTCTACCGCAGGCTGTATGAACAGCGGTTCCTGCCCGTAAAAGAGGAAAAATGATTGAAAGATGGGCTAATTATCCTCAACGGAAATCACTATCATCGAAGTTTGCAGTCCTACGAAGCTTCAGCGAAGTAGGATGCCGGATAGGAAAGAGAAATAAATTCACGCCGAAAACAGAATTTGGCCACACCCGCCGTCGCTAAAGCTATGGCGGGCGGGGATTTACACAGATATACGCAGATTGAACCCCAGTTAACGGAATTACTATTCGATCTGCGTGCACCTGCGAAAATCTGCGGCGCTATCGCAGTTGGTGGCACGGCCGTCCCGGCCGTGGAGGGTTCGTTCCAATTACTCATTCCTCACGGCCAAGATGGCCGTGCCACGATTGCATCAGGTATTGTTAGAAGGTTTAAGTGATTTTGGATGAAATCAGGGCGGGGCCTGCCCGCCTGAGGCATGGTCGCCGCGCCCCGCCGTCTATTTATTTCCGCTTTTCTTGCCAGTATTTATCACATAACTTCATATACACGCTGTCCCCGGTTGGATGCAGTAGATCCGAGGTGAAGTCACCATAACGATTGGCAAGTTCTTCCGGTTCTGGTATCCCTGGAATCGCAGCATCAACTATGCTCTGCCAAACAACTTCCATTCCATCTCGCTTCAAGTTACCATGCGAAATATTGGCCCGAGTGTGAAATACTTCGCTCACATCAAAGTCGGGCGTTACTTGCAGGCGGCCGAGGGAGCGCTCTGCCGGCCCCTTGCCGCCGGATTCATGGGAATATGGACATGCTTTCTTTCCCTCACTTGCCAAATGCTGCGCAAAGATTGCTTCCGTCTTTTGACACATCTCTTGAGCCATGGGCAAAACTTCCGCGATTCTCTCTCCCTCGGCTTTTGAAATGCGCAAAGTGGCTTCATATTCGCGCAAGCGCTCATTTGCATAGAATGCGGCAGTTCCGATCATGAGGTTAGCTGATTCGCCAGCCATGCTTTTGGCTTCAATAACTACCTGCTTAAAAGTGTCAAGATTTCGCTTTGTTGGATATATATGAACAGATAGTGTCATGCCCACCTCACGCGCTCTTTTGACGGCGGTCATCAAGTCTCGATATGCCCCTTTGCGTCGGACAAACCAATCATGCCCTTCCTCCAATCCATGAATTGCATAACCGATGCCCTCAAAGCCCATTGCCATTAGCTCTTCATAGGCCGGATGCCAGTCATCAAGCCGCGCCAATCCATAACCACTTGTGCTGAGGAGGTTATAGCGTAGCCTTTCTACCAGAAAAGCCATCTCAAAGGCCTTCAGTTCAAGGAAGCGAGGATGCGCGGTTGGTTCAAAGGTGTCGAGCCAGGGCCAAATCGTGGGAACATATCCTAAGCCCTTGTTAAAGGCCTGGACGAACTCGTCAATCACCCATTTTGCATCATCTACACTCATCAGCTCCCCAAACGGCGGCCCGCCCGATTCTGAGCAGTGCCGGCAGCGATTCGGACAGCCTGCTACAATTGGTTCAAGATGAACAAAATTCCACATGCTTGCATCCTCTCTAGTTTGGCCACAATTAAATGCCTTGATATTAATCTTCACGACTACTTTCACTATTCAGCTTTCCTGCAACTAACGCTCTCGATCCAAGTGCCCATCCGAGGCGAGCTTGCCACCAGTGCGCGCAAGCAGGGCAGAAGGTCATCCTGCCCGAGGCGGCGGAAAGCTCCGCTCTTCTGTAGGCTCTCCGCAAAGGCGCGGCCCTCCGGAACGGCCCAGTAAGCTATATCCGTGAAGCCTGCGTTCGCGAGCAGGCCGGGGAGTTCGTTTGCGGCAATAGAACGATTCTCGCCAGAGTATATGGCCCGTTCAACAACATCAACATTGCCTTTGCGAATCTCATCCGCAATCTCTTCACAGGCCTGTCGCTGTTCGTCGGTTAGCAGCCCCGACATGTGAGCAGCGAGTTCAGTAAGGCGACGGCCCTGCGCGGAATCGGGCTTGATATAGATGAAGTAGCTTCGCCCACACAGACCTTTTCCCGCATTGTAATGGACAATGGGCGGGCCGCCGTCTATGAAAAATTGAATGCCTTCGTGAGCGGGAGCATCGGGATTGCCGGGCCATTGCTCGAATGCGAAAGGCCCGCCCGGCCGCAATACGCGACAAATCTCCCGCAGCATGCGGGGCACGTCATATTGATATGTGAAGACATTGCCGCCAAAGCAGACGCCATCGAAGCCGGCATCAGGGAAGGGCAGATTTTCAATATCCCCCACCTCGAAGCTAACTCTATTGAGGCCAAATAATTTTGCTCTGCCCCGCGCAAGTTCAATATGTGCAGGTGATACATCAATTCCGACCACCTCGGGGAGGCGATGCGACAAGTAGAGCGACGGCCTCCCTTCGCCGCAGCCAACATCGAGCACCCGCTTGCAGTCCTGCAATACATGCGCGAACCACTCCCAGCGTGTGTTCGCCCAGAGCTCGTTCCCCCAATCGTCGGGATTATGCACATCCGGTTTGCGACGGCATTGCTCCGGGTCGAGGGTCGCGCGCTGTATAGTCGTTCCGGCCTTAATATCATAAATTTCGGCCAGCGAAACCTTCTCAACCAGACCCGCATCGAACAGCACTTTCTCTAGCGCGCTTGCATTAGTAACCGGATATGTTCTCATTTATTCTCCTAGAAATCTCTTGCCACCCCAAAAACAAACGCGCCCACTCTTCACCACTCGGAAACATCGAATGGCGAAAAGCAGGCGCGTTATGAGCTGATATCGCGTTTTCCTGCGCTAACTTATGGTTTTTTAGCCGGTCAGCTAAGGGCTATATTACCTCATCCAGACCGAAAAATCAACTAATCTGCCACAATTCATGTGAAAAACAGAATTTGGCCACACCCGCCGTCGCTAAAGCTATGGCGGGCGGGGATTTACACAGATTCTCGCAGATTGAAAATTGGCTCAAAAAATGAATCTTCGATCTGTGCGCACCTGCGAAAATCTGTGGCCAAAAAATGGTTTTATGCTTCACCTTTCTCCAACATGATCTTCAACTGCTCGGCATTTATCGCGGCTTTGGCGTTATAGCAATTGTTCATAAACACGAAAGTTACCTCGGTCTCTGCCTCCAGCTTCTTGATTTTCGGCACCCACTGGCGCAGTTCATCCTCGTTATAGAGGTAATCGTAGCGTTTGTCTTTGTCGCCCTTCCACCACTCTTTGTAATTTCTGCCGTGGAAGCGCAGATAGCCGATCTCCGAGGTGGCGCGGACGACCGGCGGCATAAGGCTGGCAAATTGCGGCTCATCCACTCCGCAAAAGCCGATACCGCGCTTTTTGAGCCACTCAAACGTGCTCTCCTCTAACCAGTCGCGGTTGCGAAATTCCACCACCAGCGGCAGCCCCGCCATCTTACCGTGGAAGCCGGCAATGTAATCCAGATGATCGGGCGTGTTGTGAAACGAGGTGGGGAATTGCGCCAGCACGCAGCCGAATTTCTCCGCATCAATCAGCGGCTTAAGGGAATCGAGGAAGGTCTTCGTATCCGTCTCGGTCTGCTCGCCAATCTCATGCGTCAACGTGCGATAGGTCTTGACCGTGAATAAAAAACCGGGCGGCGTCTTCTCCGCCATATGAAAAAAGACCGCCGGATGCAGCAGGCGATAATAGGTGGAATTCACTTCCAGGCAGTTGAACTTCGTGGCGTAATAGGCGAGCCACTCCTTCTCCGGCAGCTTCTCCGGATAGAAATGCCCCTTCCAGTAATCGAACTTAAATCCCGACGTCCCGATGTAAATCATAGGAACACCTTAACCGCAAAGTGCAAAGAACGTCAAGAAATCGCAAAGGCATTTGCAGGGGTCCGCCTAGGCGGACTGCCCTTTGCGTATACAGGGCGACCACGTTGGGTCGCCCCTACAAAAAATTTCTTTGCGTTGGCTTTGCGCCCTTTGCCCTTTGCGGTTAATCCCTCCGACACTGAGGTTTATTTTTGGCAGCCGGCGCACCAGTGCAGGCCCCGGTTGCCGTTCATGCGCGTGCGCTTGACGGGTTTGCCGCAGCGCACGCACGGCTGGCCGATTTTTTGATAGACCTGCGGCTGGAATCCTCCCGGCAGCCCGTAAGCATCAATATAGGCGCGGTCGCCCGCGGTGGTGCCGCGGTCTTCAATGGCTTTTTCCAATACCTCCCGCGTCGCAATCACCAATCTCTCAATCTCTTTTTTCGTCAGGCGGCCGGCGGCGCGGCCGGGCCTGATGCCCCCATGAAAACAGATTTCGTCGGAATATATTTTACCAATGCCGGCGACGATCCGCTGGTCCATCAATAGGACACCGAGCTTCGCCTTGCGCCCTTTCAGGACATTGGCAAGATAGACGGCATTGAAGGTTTCCGAGAACGGCTCCGGCCCATAATGCGCGAATTCCGGGAAGGCCTCCACCTCCACGCCTTTGCGCAAAGTTACGCCGCCGAATTTGCGCGGGTCGCGAAAGCGCAATTCCTTGCCTTCACCTAATCCCAACACCAAATGCACATGCTTATCGGCCGGCGCATCGGCCGGCCGGATTTTCAGCGTCCCGCTCATTCCCAGCCGCACCACCAGCGAAGTCTCATTATCCAGCGTGAAGATAACCGCCTTGCCTCTGCGGTAGATGCGACAGATGCGGCGGCCTTTCAGACCGCGGCGAAATTTCCCGGCATCCTCAGGATGGCGCAAGATGCTCTTTTCCCGCAGCATCACCGCGGTGATGGTCTTCCCCCGCGCCTGCGGGGAGATTTGTCGGCAGATCGTTTCGGCTTCCGGCAGTTCCGGCATGGCTATATCCTTTTTCTTTTACCCATCATTATAATATATGAAAGAAAGCTATCTGTGATAGCTCAAAGTTATCAGTTATTAGTTATTAGCACTCTCAACTCTCAACTTGCTCTGTTGCAAAGCACGTAAAATGGACTGAAGCAACGCTCGGCGGGGCGTGGCAACCCCGCCCTACACATGCTTTGCAACAGAGCCACTCTCAACTCTCAACTCTCAACTCTGAATGGCTAAACCCAAAGGGCCGCCATGGCGGCTTCGCCTAGCCACTCTCAACTCTGAACTCTCAACTCTCAACTCTCAACTGTCTGCAGCCATCTTGCCATAAAGGTTGAAGACGAGTATAATATGCTTGCAACTTAGCGATTATCTGCAGCCAGAGATGCGGTAATATGTTAGGTTAGCCTTTTTTGCGCTTATTTATTTGGAAAAGTGTTTAATTTAGGCCATTATAGGGTAAGTAAATAGAAAGCGTGCCCTTTATATCCGTTGAGCGGAGTTACGGGACTTTTTTGTGGCCAAGCGTCCTGTAAGCGGTCATATTCGTGTGCGCCACCATCGGAAGCCTGATAGCGAGAGGAGAAGTCAAATGTTTGCATTTCTTTATCCGCAGGGAAATGGGATGAGGCCTTCAACAAAGCCGCGCCATGCAGGCTTCACCCTGGTGGAATTGATGGTGGTTATCGCCATCATCGCGGTGCTGGCGGCCATCATTCTTCCAGTCTATACCCGCACCAAGGAATCCGCCCGCCAGACGACCTGCAAAGGCAATCTGTATGCCATTGCTATCGCGCTGCGGAATTACTCCGTGGATAGCGGCGGCTATCCGCTGCCCTATGAGCCGGTTACCGGCCTCGGCGGCATAACTCAGCTTTATCTCTCCGGCTATCTGGACTCAGCCAAAGTGCTTCGCTGTCCGGATGACCACACCACCTTGGCGGATTACAACAAAATGCTGGATGGCTTTGCCGCCGCGCTTGGCATTAGCATCGCCCATTGGTCCGATGACACCTTCAAAGAGCGCTATTCTACCTATAACCAGCTTATTGTTGCTCTTGCTCAAACCGTCAATAGAGAAAGCCTTGCTACTGATGCAAACGTCGTCTATCCGCTTTATAACTACTATGGCTATTATGGGCATACCCAACTAGGCGCCGAATATAAAAGGACTTTATTCGGAACCGGCCCTAGTCCTATCGAAATCCAGGAACCTCCTTATAATGGCGATTATATGCTTTGGACGATGGGTATGTTTACCGATCCGGACCATACCCCCAACTATGATGCAAGCACCGGCGTAGTCTTTGACCGGAATCCTAGCAGCACTTATGCGCGCCCGTTATGGGATCTGTCTGGTGGTTCCCCCGGTAACTATACCGCCTATACCCCCGCCTTGATGAATAGTAATGCTCCGGATTATACCATCATCACTCATTGCCCCTGGCATAGAGGCATGAACGAAGGGAAAGACCTGGTGGTTCGACTGGGTGGCGACACCGGTCAGGAACCTTTAGCGTCTTACGATTGGGTCGTCCAAAAGGCGGAGTAATAAACCACAGGCGAGGGTTATCGTGGGCAATAAAACATGCGCCGCGCCGCAGGCTCTCCGCATGTCCAATGTGTTGACAAGGGCGCAGGCCGGCTTCACCCTGGTAGAGTTGATGATTGTCATCGCCATTGCCGCGGTGCTGATGGCCGTCGTCTTCCCCGTCGCCCATGGCATCTCCTTCAGCAATAAACGCTCCCAATGCGCCTCCAACCTCAACTCTTTGGGCGATAGCCTGCTCTCTCTGCGCGACGATTATGGCGGCTTTCCCCGCGACCGCTTCGAGGTAGATCCAAATGATCCCAATACCCCTCCCGGAATCGGAATCATAGATACTCCGGGATGGCCCGGAGTTGTCGGCTTGTATGCCCTCTACTACCTGACCGAATACGTCGGCGAATATACCAGCCGCCAGACATTTTCGGGCAGCGGCGCCGCTACCTTTACCGCTAGCACGCCCACGACTGTTACGGGCAGCGGAACTGTTTGGCAGAGCTCCCATATAATCGCTCCCGGCGACCAGGTCAAGCTGGATTCAGACTCATCCTGGTATGTTATTGCCGCGATTGTGAATGACGTAAAACTCACGCTCGATCCCAATACACCCTATGCGGGCGCAGATGGAAGCGGCGCCTATTCGATTCATAAAGCATCTGCGCTTAACAACCAGCCCTGGTTCACCGGCGGCCGCTATACTCGCAATCTCTCCTTTTTTCATTGCCCGGCGAATCCCACCGCCACCGCAGTAGAGGATGCGCCTCCGCTTTTGGGCGGCTATAACAATTGCGATCTCTACTATTGCCGTGATTGGTTCGATTTCGATACCCATCCCTATCCGGGAACTCCCTCCGATGCGCGTAATTTGCTGCAAGCCTTTCCTCCCGCCGACACGCTGGTAACTTTCTGTCCCTATCACCGTGTATCCCAGGATTTTCTTGTGGGGCATCCAGACAAGGGTGATATGGATGAGGTATTATTTGCCGATGGTTCCGTGCTGGGCCTGGCGGCCTATCCTTATGATTTAAGTTATTATATCACCGGCAGCGGCTCGCCTCCCGCGGAAAATCCGGCGGCCTATTTTGCCCGAATGCGCGCCGGAAAAGGTGAATGACTGTAGGGCTGGCGTTCCTACGCCAGCCGGCCTTTTGGCGGGCGCGGGTCGTCAACGCTCCATAGCCTTGGCGACGGAGCGAGCGCTCCGCCCTACAAGTTGGTGAGAATAGTAAGAATGCATGAGAATCTTTGCAAAAATCGAATAAACAGCTTCAAAGCCATTCAAACTCCGGTTGCTTCTCCACGCGCCCGGCGCTCCGCGCCCGGCTTGACCGTCATCGAAGTCCTCGTCGCGCTGGTGATTCTCGCGCTCGGCATCTTCGCCATCCTGAAAATCTTCCCGGTCGGCTTTGGGACGATTGATGTGAACCGCCAGCGCGCCATCGCCGCCGCCCTCGCCAATGCCGAGGCGGAACGTTGGAAACAACTCGCCGACAGCTTGTATTATCTCCCCAGCGCCGGCCTCGCCGACAATGCCTATTCCCTCCCCGAGGCCATCCTCGCCACCCAATACGACGGCACCGTCAGGGTGGATTACGATTCCTGGGATGTAACCCCCGCGCAGGGCGACCTCTTTTCCATTTCCCCCGCGCGCGACGCGCTCCTGCTGGCCCCCGCCACCCAGCCCCTCTGGGAACCGGACAGCCTGTGGGCGCCCCGCACGATACTGGGCGAAAAAACCGTTATCTCCGATGCGGCCGAGCCTTTTCACATTCTCTCCGTCGCGCCGCTGGATTATCTCTATAATCCCAATCCGGGAGTAGTGCCGCCACAAACAATTCAGGTCTATGACCCTGAGCCATTTAAAATTCCAGAGGTCGGCAGTCCAGGCGAATGGCAATATATTGTGGATTATAATGGCGCTTCTCCAGGCACCTTCACATTCGATGCTTCATACAATGGAGCGCCTTTTTCAATCAGCTATTCCTGGCTGGGAACAGATAATATAGTAAGAAGCGTTGTGGCCGAACCCGGGACAGTTAACAGTGGAACAATACAAGTGGCGGCGCGAGGTAACCCGCTTTTCAGCCAGCTTGTTGAGGGCAGCGAGAAGGTCTATTTCTGCTATATAGATGACTATCCAAGCTTATCCCCCACCGGCATTGGGCATTTCATATGCTTTCCCGCGGTCGGTGTTATTCTTTTCCATCCGGACGATGCCCGCAACCTGGTGGGCATCAACTACCGCGTGTATGATTGGGCCATATTGCGCCAGGACATTACCGTGCCTTCTACCGGCATTGCTAATCTTCCTCTGGGATATCTCAAGCGCGCCGGCTTCTCAAATCCGCCCCGCGATCCCGGTTTCGATACCTTGCCGTCTCTTGTTGGGGTATCCGTTGTAGCCTTGAATTTAGACAATCCCTTACACGATACGAACGGTTCTTTGATTAATGGGAGCGACACCGGCGATAGGAGCATGAAAGTAAACTTCCGAACCGGCGAGATTAACTTCGGCGTGGACCGCGCGGGGAGCACCTACCGCGTCTATTACCGCGCCCGGGGCGATTGGGCGGTGCAGATTCAGAAGGCCGCCGCCGAGTATCTGCCCACCTCCAGCGCGCCCGACGGCCAGCATTTCTACTGGGACCAGAATGTCCCCAGCCAGCTCTACTTCGCCCGCTCCGAAGCCGGCAAAGTGGTAAACATCTCTTATACTGCAAGTGACGGGACCTATGTTACCGGCATAGTTAAGACGATTCCCATTGCCAGCCAGCCGCTTGGGAACTCCAGCAGTTATGTCTGCCCGATAACTCTAGCCAGTCCCGCTCCGGCCGCCAATCTCGTGGCCAACGGCGTCTCCCTGATTGCCAAAACTGTATGGGCCATGCCAGGGAAATCAATGGTTCCCAAAGAGCGGACTTCGGAATGGCAGCAGAAGCTTGAGGACAATCCGAGCTTGACTCCCGATGACCTCAGGGTGGAAGGTGTAGTAAGATATGCTTTCTTGAACGAATTGTGGAATCAGCGCAGTATTACGACTTCATTGCCAACACCGTTAAGGTAAAGCTAGATGGTTGCGAAATTTAAAAAGCAAAACATTAATAGCGGTGGTTTTGGGGGCGGGCTTCGTTTATCCCGCGCGGAGTCGCCGGCGGAATCCCGCCGGAGGCTTTGGACTGCGGCAGCTTGCTGCCGCTTTAAAGTCTGGAAGCTTGCTTCCAGACCCCTGCCGGAGCAAGCTCCGGCAAACCAAAGCGAGAGCAAGTCGCCGACGCTCCATAGCCTGCGACTCTGGAGCTATGGCGACGGAGCGCTGCCGCACTCCAAAGAACGGCCTTTTGTCCACGCCGCGGCCGTACGACCTTTTACCTTTTGCCTTTTGCCCCGCCACGGCGGGCAAGCTTTTACCTTCCGGCGCGCCCGCGCCGGCTTTACCCTTATCGAGATCCTGGTTGCCCTGGTATTGCTGGCCCTGACCCTGGTATTATTGATTTATCCCTTCATCAGCGCCACGAATTTCCTCGGCAAGGGCCGCACCCGCGCCGACGCCCAGCGCGTCGCCGCCCAGGCCATGGATACCATGATGCGGGAAATTTCACAGTCATTGCAAATGTATCTAACTTCATCGGATCCATCTATCTGCGCTTTTGTTCCGCCCCTGTCCGGAACTTTTCCTCTCCAGCCTGGAACCACGGTTATTCGCTATGCGCAGGTCTGGCGCTCCAATCTGAATGCCAATCCGGCAGCCGGCTCGCCCATTAGCGGCTCCTGGTATGATAAGTTTAATCCTGATCCGAAAAAGAACCTCTCCAGCATGAATGATACCGATTCCCGCTTTATCGCGCGCATAGAGTTGCCTAATCTCAGTATCAATACCGACTCTAACAGCGACGGCATACCTGATTGCGTGGATCGCGCCAGCCCTGCCGACAAGCAAAGATTTATCGCCATCACTCCCGACCGGTCGGAATGCGATGTTCCCATCTTGCGCTTTGAAATGGTCCGGCAGCCAACCGCCACAACGCCGGCCTTGTTGAAAATAAGCCTGACCATCAGCGAGCGCGATCCCAAGACCGGCACTCCCCAGGATATGCACCTGGAACGCTTGGTGGAGCTGAAGAATTATGTCCAATAGTCTATGGTCTATCGTCTATAGTCCAGAGTCGGGAACTCGAAGTTCAGATTTCAGAGTTGAGAGTTCAGAGCTCAGAGTTGCTCCATTGCAAACGTGGTGCGATGTTGTAGGGCGGGGGTTCCATCCCCCGCCGAATGGAATTTGCAATAGGGCAGCGGCGGGGCGCGGAGACCCCGCCCTACAAAATCCAACTCCCTCGCCGCGGAGCAAATCTGGAACTCGTTGCAGCGACCGCAATGAGACGCTCAACGCTCAACGCTCAACGCTCAACGCAGGCGACCGCTTGGCCAATTCGCGCCCCCTAGGTGTTTACGCTCAACGCTCCACGCTCAACGCTCAACGATGTGGCGAACGCGGCCAGTCCCTCATCCTCGCCATCCTCATCCTCCTGGCGGTGGCGGCGATTGCCGCGCTGTTCGTGGCGATCATCTCCGCCAATGTGGGCCGCACCGGCCGGCAGGCGAATGTCGCCGCGGTCGCCAGTATCGCCGAGGCCGGCGTCCGTTATGCCGATTACCAGCTTACCAGTTCCGCCGACGGCGCCGATTGGCGCCCCGTGACCGCCTTCCTGTTATCTCCTTATCCATATCAATTCGGAGATGGTGAATATTCCCTGACGCTCACCTATCCGGGCGGAACCGGCGATCTGGCGCGCTTTATTCGCATTGATTGCACCGCCCGATTGCGAGGCAATCCCTTCCTCAAGCGCAGCCTCCGCGCCTATAAACCGCTGCTGTTGGCCGATTACCTGCGCTTCATTACCAACCGCGACCATACCGATGTCAATGCCCAACTGGGCGTCCCCGATATCATCAGCGGCGATGATCCCAATGTTCTTTATACTTCAGCGTTCGCCGGCCCTATTCGCGCCAATAGCAACCTGCAATGGTATGGCAGCGCCTATATGTATCTATTGGATTCGGCCGACTTGCCCAATTTGGAAATAGCCGGGCAAAATCTGAATGCAAATTTTCTTGTCAATCCGCTGCCGCTAATCTTTGAGAATACACGCGAGCAAATGCCCCCCTCCATGGATGCTACTGATACCGCCGGCATGAGCCGTTACCGGCTGTTGACGGCCGCGTCGGGAACCGACGATAGCGGCTGGTACGGCTATGGCCAGGGAATTTATATAGATAATACTGGAGACCTGCAAGATAATGCCGCATTGCGCAGCGAATGGATGGATACTACCGCCAATGGTTGGGATACCGCCGGCTGGTCCTATACGCCGCCGGGCATTGAAATCATTCTGCATCCGGACGCTGCCGGTTCTGGCGCCTTCAATTTTCCGGTGATTGAGCTAATTCGCCATGACGGATATAAATTTTCTAATCTGCAAAACGGGGTAATAACGGAAGAACTTCCAGACTCCGGTGATCCCAGTTATCCAATTACATTGACTGATATTGGAAATGTAATTATCGGCCAAGCCTTAGGTCCCAATCACTTATTGCTTACTTATCCCAAAAACGGGATCCTCTACGCAGAGGGCAATATACGCATCTCTGGCATGTTGCCTCCGGCCACCCCAACGGTGCCTAATCAATACCGCGATCCACTCACCGGCTATCGCTTCTATGATCTAACAGTCGTCTCCGGCGGCACGATTTATATCGAAGGCGATGTGATGAGCCCTGCAACTTATGTTAATAATGGTGGCCAAATATTTGACCAACCAGGTGTCCCTTATGACCCAAACACTGCGTCTGGAATGATTCGCAACAGCCGTCTCGCCCTCCTCGCCACAGACAATGTTTGCCTTAACATGACGGCTGTCGGCGCAAGGCTGGATCCGGATCCGGCGAATACGACTGCCACCTGGGGCTCCGGCTATTGGGCGCTCAACCCGAACGACCAAATAACTTGGAACTTCCACTCTTTCCAGCCGGCTGTAGAGCCACTGCTGTATATAAGACATGCAGGTCTTATTGCTTTACCGCTGCCGGGGGAATGGACTGATGATGCTATTCCAACTTATTACCCATCCCTTCTAAGCTTGACAGTAGGCATCACCCCATTTGATTGGGGAGGCGCCAATTATTTCCAATATCATCCAACATTCGCTGCCAGTCCAGTGCAATCGCCACGAGTTACAGACGCTCTGGCAGCCGCCGATCAATGGGAAGTAAGCGTTCGTAGCATACCTGGGGCATCTCTCATAAACGGGGCAGCAACTCCCATAGTAGCCACAAACAGCGGGGCGGCAGGCACAAATAACAACGTCGCCATTGCCGGCTTCCAAGTCCTGCCTTCCCGGGTAAATATAGACGCCCTCATCTACGCCCAAAATGGCTCCTGGTTTGTTTTGCCAGGCCCGTGGTTCAATGCGGATTGGCCTTATACAGGCAGCGAGGTTGGCGGCTTTGATGCGGTTCCTTCCTATCAGATATGCTTAGGATATATTTCTGACACAAGCGGAGGTGCTCCTCAGCCTTTGGTTGCCTTTAATGGCGCTATTTCCGAAAATCACACGGCCGCCGCGGCGACTGATGTGCGGGATTGGCTGAGCCGCTGGAGCGGGCCGGAGAGGCTGCTCAATTATCAATATGATGCCGGATTGCGGAGTTCCTCTTATCAAGATGCCAACGGCAACGCGCTCCTCCGCCTCCCCAAACTCCCCTGCCCGCCGGGGCTGATTTTGTGGGAGGAACAACCGTAACAGATAAGGATAAAGTCCGCCGTCGCCCTGCTTCGCCGAGGCTGCGTAGGGCTAGGGCGGATTTCGCTACGCTCAAGATGAAGGCGGAAGGATGAAGGATGAATCCGGAAGGCCCGTCCTGAGCGGAGCCGAAGGATGAAGGCGGAAGTCCGCCGTCGCCCCTACTTCGCCGAGGCCTCGCAGGGCTATGGCGGATTTCGCTACGCTCAAGATGAAGGCGGAAGGATGAAGGACGAATCCGGAAGGCCTGTCCTGAGCGGAGCCGAAGGAATGAATCCGGAAGGCCTGTCCTGAGCGGAGCCGAAGGAATGAATCCGGAAGGCCTGTCCTGAGCGGAGCCGAAGGAATGAATCCGGAAAGCCTGTCCTGAGCGGAGCGGAAAGGCGGAAGGCGGAAAGAGGAACGGGGAATAGGGAAGGCGAATAACTGATTCTATTGCAAGCAGAAGGCCCTGGATGAGGATGGAAAGCCTCTTTTTCATCCTTCATAATTCATCCTTCATCCTTTTGAGGCGGTCATCTTGTTCGCTTGTTCGAGATTGTGGTATAATCTTTATACTTCTTGCCTGCCTGAGGCGGGCGAGAGAGGAGAAGGGTTAATGGCACAAGGGGCTGTATTAGGCCTGGATATTGGCACTCGCATGATTAAATTTTGCGAGATGGGCATCGGCCGGCAAGGGCCGGAATTGCTCTCCTATGGCATCTGCCCCACTCCGCCCGAAGTCATTTCAACCGGCGTTATCGTTGATCCCGGCGAACTCGGCGGGACCATTCGCGACCTGCTCTTTTCTTCGGGTGCCCGCAGCCGGCGGGTGCATTGCGTCGTTACCAGTCTGTCCTCCCTGATAGTAAAGGTTATTCCTTTTCCCCGCATGACCGACGAGGAGTTGCCGGAGGCCATGCGCTGGGAAATTGAGCGCTATATCCCCTGGCCTCCCAGCGAGACTATTGTGGATTACAAGCACATCGTGGAGCTTGACCAACTGCCCGCAGAAGAGACGAACATGCCGCTGCTTTTGGCGGCCGGCGAAGAAACCATGATAAATGCCCTGGTGCAAGCTCTGCTGGCAGCCAAACTGGAACCTTTGTCCCTGGATGTCGAGCCTTTGGCCGCCAGCCGCTCCCTGGTGGATATCAATGCCGACCTGGGCGCCTATAATCAGGTTTTTTCCTTAATTAACATCGGCGCCGCCAGCACCGAAGTCAATATTATTGACAAGGGAAACATCGTTCTGACACGCTCTTTGACCATTGGCGGAGACCAACTTACCAACGCCATCGCAGAAGGCTTGGGCAAGGAATTCGATGAAGCGGAACGGCTGAAAGTGGAAGAGGGTTTGATTCTCTTCGATCCCTCCCTCTATCGCCCCGCTCTCCAGCAGAACAAGGCGAACGCCGCGCCGCCGCCGCCTGCCCCCAGCGGCCCGCCCCAGGCGCCGCCGCCAATCCTTCAGCGCGCGGAAGCTATCATAGAAGAACAGGAGTCGGGCGGGCGCAAAACGCCGGTCTTTGATTTGGGCGGAACCGCCGCCCCGCCGCCGCCGATTCCTTCCGCCGAAGGCGCCGGCCTGCCCCAGATTCCCACCAGCCAAAGTCTGGGGGATTCTGTAGGCAAGCGTATTTTCGAATCCATGGCCCCCGAACTCGCGGAAATGGTCCGGCAAATTCGCCAAACGCTGGATTATTACAACGCCCGCGCTTCCGATACGGGAATCAGCAAGGTCTTAGTCTTTGGAGGCACCGCTCGCTTGCCTCATTTTGACCTTTTTCTTACTAACGAACTGGGATTGACCACAGAATTGGCGGATCCCTTTCAGCGCATTCAGACCTCCGCAGGGGAGGGCGCCGATCCGGAACTGAAAGCCCTTGCTCCCATGCTGACCATAGCCGTAGGCATGGGCATTAGAGATATGCTCGAGTAGTCCTTACAATTTGAATTCCCTGCAAAGCCGGCAGCATGTATAATACGCCTGCTTGAATTCAAATTGTTCTGCGGGGTTTGTGAATTGAGGCTGGAGATTAAGTTATGATAAAGATAAACCTTCTTCCCTCATATGTTGCCGAAGGGCGCAAAGCCCGCCGACTTCTGCGGCTGGTGATAGTCGTATTATTGGTGGAAATCGCCCTCTGCGGATACTACTTCACCTCCCTGAACAACACCATAACAACGATGACTGCGGACCTGGCCGCCGCCACGGAGAAAGCCGATGAAGTGCGCGCCTTGGAGCAGCAGGTTGTGGCCACCAAAGCTGCAACCGACCCTGTTCAGGGAAAGTTGGACTGGTATAATACCATTTACGCCGGCCCCAAGGCGTTGGCGAAAGACTTAGTAAGAATCAATGACTATATCTATGCAAAGCTCACGGTCAAGAGCCTCTCACTTTACGGCAATAACGTTACCTTACAGACCGTAACAAAGGGGTCTGAACAGGATCTTAATAATCTTTCCACGGCCTATCTGAACCTGTTGCGCAGCCCGCATATAGATCCCGATTCTGTGCAATTCAACCCCACCTTCAATGCCCCATCGCAAACCGCCGGCGCGCGCCCCGGTGGCCGTGGCCGCGGCCGCAACGCAGGCGGGGACAGAGGCGGAATCCGGGACCGAAGAGGCGGCCGAGGGCGGGGTCGGATGATGGGCCAGGAAAATATGGCCGCGCCCGGATCCGGGATGATTGCCGCCCCGCCGGCACCCAATCCGAATGAGACCATGAGCATTTCCTTTACCTTCTCGCTCAAGTCCCAGGCCGGCGCGGAGGCCTCGGCTTTGAGCGGCGGTGAGGGCGCCGGCGGCCGAATGGGCAGATTGGGCGGTGGAATGGGCGGCAGAACGGGTGGTAGAGCGGGCGGTAGATTGGGCGGTGGAGCGGGCGGTGGAATGGGCGGCAGAATGGGCGTCAGAGGAGGCGACTAACGGTGAGCGCTCTATTATTGGAGGATCTAGGATTAGGCATCAGGTCTGGATTGAAATGCGCACCAAAACTGGCTTCTATGCAGTGCGCTATGTGGAGAGCATAAATGGACAAATTGAAGGCCATCTACATTCTGATCATCGCGCTTGTCCTTGTCGCCGGTATCGCGGCTTTCTTCCTGGTCATGGTGGTAAAGCCGAAACAGAAGGAAATTGGCGACCTTAACCAGAAGATCGAAACCGAAAAGTTGGAATTCGCCAAAAAAGCGAGCACCGAGAAGGCGCTGGAAGTGGCGCTGGCGGATAAGGCGAAGGCCGAGAAACAATGGCAGGACATTATGAGCAGGCAGATGTCCAGTCTCTCGCTCGAGGACAAATATACCGCAATCTTTGCGCTCTGGAAGGAATTTCAAACCTACGAGCCGGATCTTATCAGGGCCCTGAATGCCGACCCGAATGTGCGCTTTGACGGGACCAGCCTGGATTTTCCCTTCCCCGGCTGGCAGCCGGTGGACCAGAGCATAGGGAGACGCGAATTCCCTCAAAGCTTCCCGATGCATTTCAGCAGTTTCCCAAAACTTCTTGAATGGCTGCAAAATCTCAACAAGTTGCCGCGCGTGATACAACTTAGCGAAGGTATTACCATCACCCCTACGCCTACCTCCGGCGCCTACGCCGGGATTGACGCGCCCTTTTCCGGAGTGGTTTATATTGATTATCCGATGCCGAAATCACTGGCCTTGGCGGCGGAAGCCGCCGCGGCCGCCGCAGCTGCCGGCGGAACCGGATTCGGTCCTGGCATGGGCGCGCGTGGCATGAGAGGCGGCGGCAGAGGCGGTGGCAGAGGCGGCGGCAGAGGCGGCAGCATGATGCGCGCCGGCGGCCTGGGCGGCCGTTAGCGCACCGCGGGGCAGCAGAAGCATAGGAAAATCATACACAAGCAATTTTTGTTTGAAAAATTTGGCGATTTGCCGGCGCAGCTCATTCAAAGTTTGGTGAAAATACCTTACAATAAGGTGGTGAAATGCGCTCCGGCAAGCAGTCTGTTATAAGAAGGGAAGTTTTAAGGTGGGAGAAAAGCTAAACGCGATAGTCGAGAAGATTAAGGAGAACCAGCAGCTCGCGCTCCTCATCGGCGGCGGGGCGTTGGTGGTCATTGTAGTTACGATATTCTTTCTCCTGAAATCCAAGAGCGCCCAGCAATCAACCCTTCAAGGTCCGACAACCAACATCGCGGGCACACAACCTGCGGTCACCCCAGGAGCGGCCGCGGCTCCCGGCGCTTGGGGCGCGCCCCAAGGGGCGACCGCGGCTCAACCCACCCAGCCGGCCGTAGCCGTAGTTGTCGGGGCGCCGGAGCCGATTCGCGAGGATCCTTTCGCACCCATAATAACCCCAGGTCCCATAACACCGCCTCCACCGCCGCCACCGCCCCGAATACCCGTGGTTTGGGCGCCGGACCGTGGCATCCGCTTCTTGCCGACCAGCCTTCAAACTGTAATGCGCCGCCGCACCGCCGGACTGATCTGGGATGGCGATGTGTATGGGCTTTTGGAACTTGGCAGGAATTTCTTCATTGTCCGCCCGGGAGATACGGTGGACAAGTATGAAGTCAGAGCCATCACGCGTGATTCCATCATCCTGTATGATCAGGAGCTTGACATACAGATTCAGGTTCCCTTGCAGGGACCCAGCGCAGGGGTGTCTGAGACCATCAGCAATGCCCCTGTAACCGCCACGCCAGAATATGCCCCGGAGGAAACCGTCCCGGAGGCGGGAACCGAGGAGTCCCTGCCCGCGATGCCGGACCTGCCTTTCGAATAGCGCTTTTTTTGACGGCAAATGGCGGTTGGCAGTGCAGAAAGTCTTGCTTTTGGAGCATTGTCTGTGGTAAAATGGCGGTTGGAAGTAGTGGCACTTCTCCGCCGCGCATATTTTATCTGCGGCCCTGAAGGAAGTACGGCCCTAGGCCGGGAAGGAGAAGAGAGGATGAAAAGATTCTACCCCTGTCTGATAGGATTGGTCCTGGCGATCAGTCTCAGCATCGTGCCTGCGCTGGCGCAGGATCTGCCGGCCTTGCCCGATGATGAGACCGAAGCAGTAACCACCGACCAGGTCGTTCCCGGAACTCCGGAGGCGCCCGCTGAGGAGATCGCGCCGGATGAATTTACTCCGGACGATGCCACTCCGGTGGATGAGTTTGGCGCGCCGGAAGAAGCCGCGCCGCAAGAGGTAATCATCCCTCAGCTTGAGCTTAAGGGCGTGGATGTTACTCAAGCGGTAATGTTTCTCTTCAAAGCCTCCGGGGTCAGCAACTATCTCATTGATCCCGCGGTCACCGGGAGTGTTACCGTCAGCTTGAGAGACGTTCCCTTCACCCAGGCGCTCCGCTCGATTCTCGATATGGTAGGAGCTACCTTCCAAAAAGAAGACGGTATTTACCGCATTGTTCCGGCCTCCGCAGTGTCCGAAGGCGGGACCGAAGGAAACTACACCGACATTACCGCTCCCAGAAGGCTGCGCGTATTTCAGCCGCGCTTTCTCGACGCGGCGGAGATAGCTATCCTCTTTGGCGGCACATCAAGTAGATTGAGTTCTTACGGAACCGGTGGTTATGGCTATAACCAGGGCGGCAACCGCAACACCGGCCGCAACACCGGCCTTGGCACGAACACAAACACTAATCGCAATACGGGCCTTAACACGAATAGAAACATAAACGACAATACGGGTACGGGGACGTGGACGGGCAGCGGCGGCGGCAGCGGACGTGGCGGCGGCGGCGGCGGACGCGGCGGACGCAACTAGACCTAACCTTGTCGAGTTGATTTTCCAATTGAAATAATAGCTTTGCCTCCGGCAGAAGCGCATCGTTTGCTCTACCGGAAGGAATCCGATAGATTAATATGCATGCAAGGTAATACCATAATACAGCGATCCTGCATGCGAAAAATATCGGGGATTCCGTCTGAAAAATATGCCGGCGGCGATGCTCTAACACTTTTCAAGCGGGGAAGTGAAGTACTGTCCCGGAGCGCTTTACCTGCCTTCTCTAAAGCGGAAGCAGGCAATAGCTTCCGGTAAAAAATATTGACTTTGATATACCCAGGAAGTATGCAGGCGCATTTCATTGCAGCAACGGCAAGAGGCCCTAAAGGAAATTAAGAAATGCGCTCTAGTCAGGAGAGCGAATTCAATGAGGCAAACCGTGTTTAGAATTGGATTGATTTTGCTGGTGGGGCTGGGCTGCTCTTGTTTGTCTGTGGCGGCCGCCGTTACCGAAGCAGCTTCTGCCGCGCCGGAAACCAAGGCCGATCCCTTGTCCGTTATCATCTCAATCAATGAGAAAGCGGCCGACGTGCGAGAGCTGTTGAGTACTATATTTCTCGCTACGGGTGCCAATTATGTCATCAGTTATGACATCACCGGCAAGGTCCAGTTGGGCCAAAGGGAGGCAAGCGCGCGCGATATCCTCGATCATGTCTGTGCTGTCCAGGGCTTGCATTGGTGGAAAAGGGGCGATAGCTATATCGTGAGCACCCAACCCGCGCCTTCGGAGGGAACCGAGGCAAGTGCCCCGGCAACCTCAGGCGCGCTGTTGGTAAAACCTGCGCAGGTTAAAAAGGCGCGCTACTATAACGTCAAAAACGTCCAGCCCCGCGATTTGTCGGCGCTTTTCAATGCCAACATATCATTCAGCCCTATCGGAAAAAACTGGGGATTGTCCTTGACGGCCAACTATTCGGAATATATGAACCGAAAGAATAACCCCTCCAGTGCCGACGCTACCAGCACCGCGCTTCGTCCCTTCAGTGCCGGCGAGAGCAGAATCGGTGAATCCCCGCAATTTCCGGGCGGCGGTTACTATGGCGGCGGCTTTGCTCAGCCAGGCCTCGGTGACGCCACAGCTCTTCAGCCCGGATTTGGGCAGTTTCCCGGGCAACTCCCAGGGGGAACCAGGCCGGGCTATAACGCCGGCCAGCAGCAGTATCAAGTGCCGGCACAGGCCGTAACAGAAGAACAACTGCAAATGCTGCAATCCGGCATCAATCTTTACGCTCCATTCGCCTACTTGCTCCCGCCGGATATGACCGCGCCCATGGCCTATGAGCCCCTCAATTTGCTGATTTTTGAAGCCACAGATGAAGCCTATGAACGTTTCCTGGAGTTGATACGCATCTTCGACCAGAGGCCCAAACAGGTAATTATTGAAACCCAGTTCATCACCATGTCCACCAATGACGCCTTCGCTCTGGGCCTGGACTGGTTCTTCAATGCGGGGAGAACCTCGATTGATGTTGCCGGCCTCGCTCCCGCCGGATTCGTGAATATTAGAGTGGCAAGGGGACAAGCATTTGCCGCCAGGCTATCCACGCTCTTGCTCACCGACAAGGCGCGCCTGGTTCAATC
>Ga0315288_10000362_pt1 | contig 57283 bp, 54 predicted proteins | sample YL17G11_20_MG_FD_203454 | JGI IMG/M metagenome (GOLD analysis project Ga0315288, IMG submission 203454) | Sediment microbial communities from Yellowstone Lake, YNP, Wyoming, USA - YL17G11_20 | ecosystem: Environmental > Aquatic > Freshwater > Lake > Sediment | place: USA: Wyoming | collected...
GTCGTCCATCTTTGCTCCTTTCCTGAACTTTGAGCGGTTCACGGATAGAGCATTGTGGACGACTCCCGCATTTGTCAAACTCTGGGAGTCCCCCGGCAAAGCCGGGGGTTTACCCTGGATTAATTATGAAGGATGAGGGATGAAGCCGGAGGGGCCAGGGGCGGGGAACTGCAAGGATGAATTATGAAGGATGAGGGATGAAGCCGGAGGGGCCAGGGGCGGGGAACTGCAAGGATGAAGGATGAAAAGGGAAGTAAAAAGGAAAAAGTAAAAAAGCAAAACCAGAACTGCAGGGGTTAGGGACAAGGGGCGAGGCGGAAGGATGAAGTCCTCCAGAGGCAGATTTCGCTACGCTCGAGCGGAAGGATGAAGCCATTGGAGGGGGCGAAGGAGACATAATAATTCCAGTTCAAAGTTCAAAGTTGAGAATTGAGAGTTATCAGTATCTGGTCTCTAACTGACCACTGGGAACTGACCACTGGCAACTGGCAACTGATCCAGGTTGACAGGGGCGGCGGCCTGGGCTATAATTGATAGTTGAATATAAAGCGCAGATGCTTATTTTTTGAAAGGGGACGGAATGCCGGCGATTGAATTGCGGGAAAATGAATCTCTTGAGAGCCTGTTGCGCAGGTTTAAGCGCCAACTTCAAGTACAGGGCGTACTGGAGGAAGCGAAAAGACACGAACGTTATGAAAAACCCAGCGAAAGAAGGCGAAGGGAGTTGGCGAGTTCTATCCGAAGGCGCAACCGCGCAGCGCGGCGCACTTCGTATTTCTGAGATTTGCCGAGGATTATTCATGGGCCGAAGAACCTCGCTTGGGGCGGGGCGCTCTTGGTTTGACTTACCCTAGGCGGGCTTCTGTAAAGCCCGCCTCAACTTTATTTGCTTCCTGTAAATTATTCGGATTGGAAATCCCGTGAATTTCGCATAACAAAGTAACAAGGACAGCGTTGAAGCTCCCCGCCACGGCGGGCAGGCCGCAGGTTCAGGATGCAATGGAATAAAATACCTCCTAACCCGGCACAGCCGGAACCATAAAGGAAGGCTTAAAATCTCTCCAGCCGCTCCAATAATTGAGAGGCTGAGAGGGTTCAGCTCGGTATCTCACGATTGAAATTCAGATAGGTTTTTTCATTTTCTGCGCGATTTGCGCAGAATTTCAATCGTGAGATACTAATGGTTCAGAAACCAGCGGGAGGTTTAGGACCATCTGTTTTGACCGCGCACATTAGTATTTTATGCGAAATTCAATAATATTTAGAGGACAAAAGCCAACTTGGAACAGACGCCTGCACCGGCCCAAATAACCTTAGTCCTGGCCAGCAATGAGGAAGCCGTTCAGTTGCTGGGCAATCGGGACGAGAATCTGCGGGCCATCGAGAAGCAATTTACCGCCCGCATATTGGCGCGGGGCAATGAACTGCATATTGAAGGCTCGCCCGAGCAGGTGGAAAAAGTCAACGCGCTGCTGGGGGAACTCCTGCGCCTGATCCGGCGGGGCCATCCGATAAATCGCGCCGAGGTGGAATTTGCCGCGCGGCGCATCAGCCAGCAAAATGCGCCGGCCTCGGAAAGCCTCTTTGCGGATGCGGTGCTGATTTCCGACCGGGGCAAACCCGTCAAGCCCCGCACCCCCATGCAGCGGGAATATATCGAGGCGCTTACCAAATACGATATGACCTTTGCCATCGGGCCCGCGGGCACCGGCAAGACCTATCTGGCCATGGCCTGCGCGGTGGCGGCGCTGAAACGCAAAGAAGTCAGCCGCCTCATCCTCACCCGTCCGGCCTTAGAGGCGGGAGAGCGGCTGGGTTTTCTCCCCGGAGATATTCAAGCCAAAGTGGATCCCTATCTGCGTCCGCTTTTCGATGCGCTCTATGACATGATGGAGGGCGAGAAGGCGCAGCTTCTGATAGAAAAAGGCGTCATCGAGGTGGCGCCTTTGGCCTTTATGCGAGGCCGGACGCTCAACGATTCTTTCATCATTCTCGATGAGGCGCAAAATACCACGCGGGAACAGATGAAGATGTTCCTGACGCGCCTGGGTTTTGGCTCCAAAGCCGCGGTTACCGGAGATATCACGCAGACCGATCTTCCCGCGGGGCAGATTTCCGGCCTAAGCCATGTCCGAGGGCTGTTGGCGGGCTTGCCCGGGCTGGCCTTCATTCATTTTTCCGATGCCGATGTGGTCCGTCATGATCTCGTGCAGGCGATTATTCAGGCCTACGAACGGGAGGGAGCCGGCAAATGAAGGAACCCGAGGAGCATATTCCGCTTTCCGCCGAGGCGCGCAGGCTGCGCCTTTGGCGGCTCTTGCTGGGAGTGCTGTTCTGGGGAATGCTCTCCTATATTACCTTTTCCCAGAGGACGGTTGAGCGGCCCCTCGGGGCCGCTGCAACAGATCTTTCACAAGCCATCAGTCTTATTCTATTGGCCTTATTGGGCACGGCTTTTCTGGCGATTACCGCGCGCCAATTCTCGCCGGACACTTATCAGCATCCGATACGGCTGGCGCTTTTGGGATTGATCATCTGCCTCAGCGTACTGGCTTATAATATCTTTCTGGTTCCTTTGCCGAATCTCACCATGCTTTTTCTGCCGGCGGCGGCTTTGGTGATTGCGGTATTGCTGTCACCCCATCTGGCCTTCGCCGCCATCGTGGTGCAAGGGCTGCTGGTGGGTGTGGCGCGGGAGGGCGCTTTCATGGCGATCTTCCCCGGTATGGCCGCCTGCATGGCGGCGCTGGTCTGCGCAAAACATATCTGGCCGCCCTCGCAGCTCATACATGCCAGCGGGCAACTGGGGCTGGCGAATGCGCTCATCGCCGGCGCGGTCAGCCTGCTTAATGCGCTTCCTTTTCATCAGGTTGCCAGAGAGGCTGCGCTGGCTTTTGCTTATGGCGCCTGCGCGCCACTGCTGGCGCTGGGAGCGATTTTTTTGCTCCAAAAACCTTTTGACATTACCAGTTCTGTCCGGCTGCTGGAGCTTTCCAATCCCAGAGAACCGCTGCTCAACCGGCTGCAGGCGGAAGCTCCGGGAAGCTATTATTCGTCTGTTATAGTGGCCAATCTTGCAGAAGCCGCAGCCCAGGCCGCGGGGGCCGATCCGCTGGTATGCCGCGTGGGGGCGCTGTATCACGACATCGGAAAGTTGACTCATCCCGAACTTTTCGTGGAAAACCAATACCAAACCGGCATAAAAGATGCCCATTCCGACTTATCTCCATCGCTCTCCGCGCTGGTGATCCTGGCGCATGTGCGGGACGGCGTGGAACTGGCGCGCCGTTACGGTCTGCCCCGTGCCATTCGGGATATTATTGAAGAGCATCATGGCACTACTTTGGTGCGTTATTTTTATCATCAGGCGCGCGCTTGTCAGAATGGACCGCCGCCACCGGAAGGGCAATATCGCTATGAAGGCCGCCCGCCTACCAGCAAGGAATCTGCTATAGTAATGCTGTCTGATGCGCTCCAGGCGGCGGCCAAGGCGCTGCCCGATCCATCGCTGGAACGACTGGAGGCGCTGGTTCACGAGATTGTTTATGAGCGGCTGGAAGACAGTCAACTGCAGGATTGCGAGCTCACTTTCCGGGACCTTACCAGGATCAGCCAAAGCTTCCTGCAGAGCCTGCGGGGGCTGCATCTGCATACCAGGATTGAATATCCTGCGATGACGAAAGTGTCGGATAAAAGTGGAAATATTGATACAAAATCGCCAGAAAACGAGACTGAACTTAAACGCGATGCGACGCGTCGCCCGGAGCGTCATGCAGGCTGAGGGCTGTCCGCAGAACGCGCAAGTCAGCATCTTTTTCTGCGCCAATCAACGCATCCGCACCCTCAATAGAAATTGGCGCGGCCTTGACGCACCCACGGATGTGCTTTCCTTTCCGCAGGAAGAGCCGGCCAAGGCTGGAATAAATTATGACAGAGGGAAGGCACGGAAAAGCCCGCCGGTGCTGCTCGGGGATGTGATAATCTCGGTCGAAACCGCCGTCCGGCAGGCGAAAAGCGCCGGCAAATCGCTTGCTGAGGAGGTAGATTTTCTGTTGGTTCACGGCCTGCTTCACCTGCTCGGCTGGGATGACGCCACGGCCGTTCAAAGAAGGCGCATGCTCAAGCGGCAGGAAGAAATCTTAGGGAGTGTTCAAACGAAATAGACCAATGAAATCACGTTCTTTGCTCGACAGCTTTCGATTCGCCATGGAGGGGTTGGTATATGCGCTCCACTCGCACCGGCATATGCAATATATATTGCTGCTCTCCGCCGCCACCTTGCTCGCTGCGGAAATACTGGGCACGGATCGGGTGGGAATCATCGCGCTGATCCTTGCCACCGGAATGTTGATCATGGCGGAGCTCATCAATGCCGCGCTCGAAGCAACTGTGGACCTGGCCTGCTCTACCTTCCATCCGCTCGCCAAAGTGGCGAAAGATATTGGCGCTGCGGCCGTGCTCATTGCGAGCTGCATTGCTGTTTTCATCAGCGCGCTGGTGCTTTTGGAAACTCCGCGTATTACCAAACTTTTGGGAATGACCGGCGACAAAGTAGCGCCGTCGCCGCTGCATTTTGCCCTGGTCGGCGCCGTGCTGGTGATAATTCTCGTGGTGCTGGGAAAGGTCTGGGGGAAAAAGGGGACGCTTTGGAAGGGCGGCGCGGTCAGCGGGCACTCCGCCCTTGCCGCTTATCTCTTAACTGCGATTGTCTATAAAACGAATAGCCCGCTGATCTTCGGAATGGCCTTTCTTTTGGCATTTTTAGTGGCGCAGAGCCGCTATGAAGGCGGCATCCATTCCTTGCGAGAAGTATTGCTCGGCGCGCTGGTCGGATTGACGGTCTCAGGCGTGATGCTTCGTCTCCTCGTTTAGGCAGAGACTATTATGCTCCTGAGCGATTTTTCTGTATTGATTACCATATTATTGCTGATAGCCGTCTCCGGCTTCTTTTCCGCTGCGGAGATAAGTTTGCTGGGGCTGTCCCGCTATCGCGCGGAACAATGGGCTAACTCCCCTACTCCACTGGGACGCGCGGTGGCCTGGTTAATTGCCCGGCCGGCCGCCATGCTGGGCACCATTCTCATTACCATCACCGCCTGCAATTATATTGGTGAAAGCATTGCCGCCACCTGGGTCATACAGCACCTGGGCGCGGGACGCCTCTGGGTGGCAATTGTGGGCATGGCGGTGGCCGTGATTGTCTTTGCCGAAATTGCCCCGATTCTCTATGCGGCGGCAAATATTGACCGCGTCGCGCGCTTCGTTGCCCTGCCGGTCAGGCTCGCCTCCCTTATTCTATTTGTGCCGCGCTGGGCGATTTCGGCCATCGGCAACCTGCTGGGAGGCAAGCAGTGGCCGCCCGGCAGCCTGATAACGGTGGAGGAATTGAGGACCATCATCAGCCTGGAGAGCGAGCATGCTCCGTTGGAAGAGGAAGAAGAGGAGATGCTTCACGCAATCTTCGAATTCGCGGATATGATTGCCCGGGAGGTCATGACGCCCAGGCACAATATCGCGGCTGTGCCTTCCACGGCCACCCTTGAGCAGGTGGCCTTGACGGCAATTCCCCGGCGAGTCTCCCGCCTGCCGGTTTATGAAGGCGATCTGGACCATATTGTCGGCGTGGTGTTTGTAAAAGATATTCTGCTGCCCTTAAAAGAGGGGCGGAAAGATCGGCCGGCGACGGAAGTGATGCGCGGCTATCTTACCGTGCCGGAAACGAAAAAGGTCAGCGAACTATTGGAAGAGCTTCGCCACCGCAAGCAAATGCTGGCGATAGTAGTAGATGAACATCGGCGCACGTCCGGCCTGATCACCATAGAAGACCTGCTGGAGGAGATTTTCGGCTCCATCTTTGATGAATATGATCTTGCTACTCCCGCGGTTGAGCGGGTTGGCAGCGACATCATTGTGGACGGCCGCATGAGCCTGGCCGAAGCGAACGAACTTCTGGATGCTGAATTGCCGGAGGGCCGCTATACTACCCTCGCGGGATTGCTGCTCAATCGCCTGGGCGCGGTGCCGCGCGAGGGCGAGCGCGCGAGGGTGGATGATTTCATTCTGACCGTTACGAGAATGGACGATCAGCGCATCGCCAGAGTCCGTATCAGCCGCGCTCAAGACCATCCCAATGATAATTCTGGAGGGGCGTCGGAAAATGCTTGATACTTCCCTCCTCCATCGCGAATTGATTATCACCGCCCTTTGCTTGCTGGTGCTGGCGATAATTTCCATGGCCGAGGCCGCCCTGGTAAGTGTCAATAAGGTTCGCCTGCGCCATCTTGCCGAAACCGGGAATCTTCATGCGCGGCTGGTGGATCGCCTGACCGATGATCGTCATACTTTGCTAACGGCCTTTGTCATAACCATCAATGCCTGCCTGCTGGCCGCCTCAGCCTTCTCTACCAGCATTGCCCTAAAGCTGGTAGGTGAACACTGGGTGCCGCTGGTGAGTTTAGCGATGATTTTTATCATCCTTGCTTTTTTTGAGGTAACTCCCAAGGCTATCGGATTAAGACATGCGGAAAGACTGGCTTTCTTTTTTGCGCGGCCCGCTATCATCCTTATTTGGATACTTTCTCCTCTTATCTGGCTGCTGACAAAATTAGGAAGGGCCCTTATCAAAGCTTTGATAGTTCCCCTCTTTGGAGGGCAAGTTGAGGCGACCAGCCATCCCTTCACAGAGGAAGAGATAAAACAGCTTATTTCCGTCGGTCAGGAGGAGGGGGAACTGGAGGAGGAAGAAAAGCAAATGCTTCACTCCGCCATCGAATTCGCCGACAAGGTCGCCCGAGAGGCCATGGTGCCGCGGCCGGACATGGTCTGTTTGCCGGAAGATGCCACCGTCTCCGAGGCGGTGGAAATCGGCATGGAGAGCGGGTTTTCCCGCATTCCCGTTTATCGCGGAGACCTGGATCACATCGTCGGCATCCTATACATGCGGGATTTGCTTCCCTGGCTGATTGAAAATGCGGTCGAGACCAAAATCTCCACGCTCATGCGGCCTCCTTACCGCGTGCCGGAAAGCAAACGCATTGATGATCTGTTGCGGGAGATGCAGGGACGCAGAGTTCATATTGCCATTGTCATGGATGAGTATGGAGGCGTCGCCGGCCTGGTGAGCATCGAGGACTTGCTGGAAGAAATCGTGGGGGAAATTCGCGATGAATATGACAGCAGTGAAGAAGAGCCTTTGCGGATGCTGGATGACAATACCGCGATTGCGCTGGCGCGGATAAGTCCGGATGACATCGCCGAAAAATTCTCCGTGCCCCTGCCGGAAGGTGAATTCGACACCCTGGGAGGATTCCTGACGGAGCAGTTGGGAAGGCTGCCGGAAGTTGGCGAGGAAATTGAATATGGCCCGCTGCTCTTTGTCATCGAAAAGGTTGGAGAGCAGCGCATCGAGACCGTGCGCATTACCCGCAGAGAGGAGCAAGCGGAAGATGAAACAGAAGAGCGACCCGAAGATTAAACGGCTGCTGCGCCTGGCGAAGGCCGCCTCAAAAAAGGCCTATGCGCCTTACTCCAAATACCGCGTCGGTGCGGCCCTGCTGACGGCCAAAGGCGACATGTTCACCGGCGCGAATGTGGAAAATGCTTCTTCCGGCTTGACCATCTGCGCCGAGCGCGCAGCCGTGGTCGGCGCCGTGGCCGCCGGTCAGCGCAAATTCACCGCCATCGCGATTTACTCGCCGGACGAAAAAAATATGCTCTATCCCTGCGGTTCCTGCCTGCAAGTGCTTGCAGAATTTGCCGAAGACATGGTAATATACTCTACGAGCGCAAATGAACAGATACAGAGAACGGCGTTAAAAGAGCTTCTTCCCAGGGCATTCAAATGCTGAATCGCCCCGCGCGGCCACATCAAAATCTTCTTTAGCTTGCTCACTTCTTGTTCTAAAGCTATAATCTTGTATTCTTCCCTATTCCCTCGGAGCTGTGAGCAGAATGACCAAAGTATTATCTGACAAAATACGTGTTGCTATTGCAGGCGCCACCGGATACGGCGGGCTGGAATTGATTCGCCTCGTCTCCCAGCACCCCCAGGCGCAGATAACCTATCTGGCTTCCGTTTCTTCCGCGGGCAAGCGCCTAGAGGAGATTTATCCCCATCTGGCGGAAATCGGCAGCTTCGATTCAACGTTGCAGCCGCTTGAGCCTAAGGCGATTGCCAAAGCCGCGGATATTATGCTGCTCGCCCTGCCTGCGGGCAAGTCCGCCGTATTAATACCGCAATTGCTGGACGCCGGCATGAAGGTGGTGGACGGCGGGCCGGATTTTCGCCTGCATGATGCGTCGGCTTATCCCCGCTGGTATAAGTTCGAGCATCCCGCGCCGGAACTATTAAAAGAAGCGGTCTTCGGGATTCCGGAATTGCACAAGGAGGCGATTTGCAAAGCCCGCCTGGTCGCCCAGCCGGGCTGTTATGCCACCGCGGCGATCCTGGCGCTTGCGCCGCTCGCCAAAGCCGGCCTGATCGAACCGGAAATAATTATTGACGCAAAATCGGGACTGTCGGGCGCGGGCCGCACTTCGCTCTCCCTCCCCTATCATTTCACCGAGGCGGCGGAAGATGTTTCAGCCTATGGCTTTCCCGCACATCGCCATTTGCCGGAGATCGAGCAGGAGTTGGGCCTGCTAATGAGCGGCGCGTTTGAGATTACCTTTACGCCGCATTTAGTGCCGACAATTAGAGGGATTTTTGCTACCGCATACGTAGGCGTTGAGCGTTCAGCGTTCAGCGTTCAGCGTCCTGTCGAACCTACAATCTTACAGACAATGAAAGCATTTTATGCGGACTCGCCGTTCGTGCATGTCAGCGAGAATTTGCCGCATACAAAGTGGACGTCGGGGACGAATCACGCGTTTCTGTCGGCGCGCGTTACGCCGGATGGCAAGCGGGCGGTATTGCTTTCGGTGATTGATAATCTCGGCAAAGGCCTGTCGGGACAGATGGTGCAGTGCATGAATTTGATGTTCGGGATTGATGAGGCCGCGGGTCTGGAAGCGCGCGCGGTGTATCCGTAAAAAATTCACCGCAAAGGCGCAAAGAGCGCAAAGATAAAGAGATAAATTGTAGGGGCGCAAGGCCTTGCGCCCGCTGACTGTTGGACAGGAGTTTACTCCTGTCCTAACCCGCTTAATTCATGATGAGATCAAAATATAAAAAGAGTGTTTTGGGGGCGGGGTTCGTGAACCCCGCCGGCGGGCTTTACAAAGCCCGCCCCCAACCACTTCTACATCAATTGGATAAATTATTCGGACTTGCATAAAATCTATTTGGCTGAGAAATAATGAATGATCTAATTAAAGAAATTAAAGGCGGTATTTGCGCTCCTCTGGGCTATGAGGCTGCGGGCGCGGTTTCCGGCGTCAAGTCAGCACAAGGGCCGAGCAAGGGTCGCGATCTGGCGATTCTTCGCAGCATCGTCCCGGCGGCGTGCGCGGGGGTATTCACCACGAATGTGGTGAAATCGGCGCATGTGCCGCTGGATCAAAAGCGCCTGGCCAACGACCGCGCCCAAGCGATTGTGGTGAATTCCGGGAATGCCAATGCGCTCACCGGGAAACAGGGAATGAAGGATGCGCTCGCCGCGACCGGACTTGCCGCACAACTGCTCGGATTAAAACCGGATGATGTATTGATTTGCTCAACCGGCATAGTCGGCCGCATGATGCCGATGGCGAAGATTCTGCGCGGCATTCGCGCGGCGGCAAAACAGCTCTCGCCCAAAGGCGCAAACGACGCGGCCCTGGCGATCATGACGACCGATAAGCGTCCGAAACAGGTTGCGGTCGAGATGGAGATTGACGGCAAGCCGGTGCGCATCGGCGGCATGGCAAAAGGCGCGGGAATGATTTCGCCTTGCATGGCAACTATGCTCGTCTTTATCACAACCGATGCCGATTTGCCGGCCAAAACTTTACAGACTTGTTTGAAGCGCGCGATTCGCGATTCCTTTAACATGATAACGATTGACGGCGATATGAGTCCCAGCGATACGGTGCTGCTGATGGCGAACGGGCAGGCGAAAGTTACGCCCAAAGGCGCGGGGCTGCGACTCTTTCAGGAAGGATTAAACCTGGTTGCAGGCCGCCTGGCGCGCATGATTGTTGAAGATGGCGAAGGGGCGACCAAGGTTATTTCAGTAACCGTCGCCGGCGCGCCGAGCCGCGACAGGGCGGCGCGCGTGGCGCGCGCCATTGCCAATTCATCGCTGGTGAAATGCGCCCTGCATGCGGGCGACCCGAACTGGGGACGCATCCTCACCTCCTCCGGCGCGGCGGGAGTGCAATTTGATCAGGATAATGTTGACCTGCATCTGGGCAAAGTGCTGGTATTTAAGAATGGCGGGCCGACGAAGTATTCCGCAGCCCGCGCCCATAAAGAATTGTCCGGCAAGGAAGTTGAGATACGGTTGAACCTCAACTCCGGCGCAGCCTGTGCTACTATATTGACATGCGACCTGAGCGAGGAGTATGTGAACTTTAACGCCGAATATCATACTTAAAACAGTAACCCGCCACAGGCGGGCAAGCCATGCCTCCGGCAGGCGAGCCGCAAAGTTTACCCGCCGAGGCGGGTCGCGAAGGGCGCAAAGGGAGAAAATATGGAGGAAATGCCGGTGAGACCGAGGAAGAGCGAACTGCCGTGGAATATGCGACCATGGGCCATTATTTGCCTTGGTTGTATTGCTTTGCTTTGGGCATTATTGGTGATTCTTACTGGCCCGCATGCGGAATATTATCCAATTCCTTTATCACTATCGCTTATAGTATTTGTCTTAGGCTGCAGCGCAGGGCTTATAAGCGTGAAAGCAATGATTCGGCGTCATGGGTCACACTGGCCTATTCGTAAATTTGTGCTTGATTATACTCACGGCAATTTCTTTAGTCTTGCCTCTTTCTCGCCAAAATACTGGCGCGCCATAAAGGAGTTCAAAAAAGAAAGAGCCTTAAAAGGCGAAATCATCGGGGCAACAAAACGGGATAATTCAATGTTTATTGCAGGAATGTTCCTGGCGTCAGGTATCGGACTTTTGGCCTGGAAATGGCTGGGCACAATAGGAGGCGCTTCCCTACCTATGCTCGCATTCTTAGGCTGGGCGTTAACCGGCATTACCTTGCCGACCTATCTCTGGGTGCGCAGTCTGCCGGAATAGTGGAGATTTATATTTCGGCGGGGCGTGGAGACCCCGCCCTACAAATTCATATGCAAAGTTTCTTTGCGAATCTTTGCGATCTTTGCCCTTTGCGGTGAAGAAGTTTCCTTTTGAAAGGTATCAATTATGAAACAAGATGCTATGGATATTTTACAACAACGCGCGCAGACTTTAATTGAAGCGCTCCCCTATTTGCGCCGTTTTCAGGGGGCGACGATTGTCATCAAATACGGCGGGGCGGCGATGGTGGAGGCGGGCTTGCGCGCGCATGTGTTGTCCGATATCGCGCTGCTGGGTCTGGTGGGCATGAAGCCGGTGCTGGTGCATGGCGGCGGGCCGGAAATTTCGGAGATGATGAACCGCCTGGGCAAAAAGCCGAAGTTCGTCGAGGGCCTGCGCGTTACCGATGCAGAAACGGTGGAGATCGCCCAGATGGTGCTGGTAGGAAAGACGAGTCAGGCGATTGTTTCCGAGGCGTGCCGACAGGGCGCAAAAGCCGTCGGGCTTTCCGGCAAGGACGGCGGCCTCATGCTCGCCAAAAAGATGAAGCAGAAGTCGTCCGGCGCCAAGAAGGGCGCGGATTTGGGTTTTGTCGGCGAAGTGGAAAAAGTCAATCCCGAAATCTTGGAAACGTTGGTGAATGCCGGTTTTCTGCCGGTCATTTCGCCCATTGGCGTGGGTGCCGCGGGCGAGACTTTCAACATCAATGCCGATCATGTGGCGGCCAGTATCGCGATTGCTTTGAAAGCGCAAAAGCTGATTCTGCTTACCGATGCGCCGGGAGTCTTGGCCGATAAGACCGATAAGACGAGCCTGATTTCGGAATTATCGGCGGCAAAAACCAAGAAAATGATTGCCTCCGGTCAGATTGATTCCGGCATGATTCCAAAGGTACATGCCTGCCTGGAGGCGCATAGCGGCGGCGTGGAAAGCTGCCATATCATTGACGGCCGCCTGCCCCACGCGCTGTTGATGGAGTTGTTTACGGATGTGGGGATTGGGACGATGGTAAAATAATGGTCTCAGAGTGGCTAAACCCCTACGGGGCCGCCATGGCGATCGCTAAGCGACCTAGCCATCTCAGGGTCTCAGAGTCGGGAAATAGCATCAACAAGCGACCATTAAGAAATAGTAAATAGAATGTCATCCTGAGCGATTCCGCCACTGCAAGTGGTGGATGACGCGAAGGATCTCTACCTTAATGATAGAGATTTGGCTAAGCCCTTTGGGCCGCCATCCCGGCCCCTTTGGGGGCTTAGGGACTTCGCGGTGCGATTCAGCATACGCTGAATCGCTTGCTCAGAATGACCGTTTTCTGATTAAGTGGATATAAAACATAGTTAGTTAATAGGGTAATTCAAATGCCCGTATATGAGTACATCTGTAACGAATGCAAGAAGAAATTTTCCTGGCTGGTCGGAGTAACGGCCGACGAGGAAAAGCCGTCGTGTCCGCGCTGCGGATCGAAGAAGTATAAGAAACTCATCTCCCGCGTGTTTCGGGGCCGATCGGAGGACGCCGTCATGGAGGATCTGGCGGAGGAGGATTTCGGAGATTTGGAGGATCCGCAGCAGGCGCGGCAAGTTGCCAAGAAGTTGGGGAAAGAGTTCGGAGACGAGTTGGGGGATGATTTTCAAGATGAAGTGGAAGCCGCGGTTGAAGAGGACGGCGGCGAAGCCGGGGGAGAGGAAGACTGGGATTAAAAATGAATTTCAAACAAGCGCAAGAAATTGAAAAAAAGCATTTAATAAATTTATATACGCCGATTCGCCAACCGATGGTGATCGAGCGCGGCCAGGGCTGCCTGGTGTGGGACACGGAAGGCAAGGAATATCTCGATTTGCTGAGCGGCGGCCGTGCGGTGGATATTTTGGGGCATTGTCATCCCAAAGTCATCGCGGCGATTCACGCGCAAGCGGAAAAGATCTTGCATACTTCCAATGATTTCTTCACCGAGCCGCAGCTTCAACTGGCCCAGATGCTGGCGGAATTGAGCGGCGGCATGCGCGTCTTTTTCTGCAATTCCGGCGCGGAGGCCAATGAGGCCGCGATTAAACTGGCCCGCAAATATACCGGTATGCAGCATGGCGCGGAAAAATACGAAATCATCAGCGCGCTCAATTCTTTTCATGGCCGCACCTATGTGGCGCTGGCGGCCACGGGGCAGCCCAAATATCAGAAGGGCTTTGGACCGATGCCGCCGGGATTCTCGCATGTGCCTTATAATGATCTTGAGGCCATGAAGCAGGTTGTGAATGAGCGCACCTGCGCCATCTTGCTGGAGCCGATTCAGGGCGAAAGCGGTATTTATCCCGCTACTGAAGCCTACCTGAAAGGTGTCGAGGAGCTTTGCCGCAAGCATAATGCGCTCTTGATTTTCGACGAAGTGCAGACCGGCATGGGCAGGACCGGCAAGTTTTTCGCCTGTGAGCATTATGGCATTCAGCCCGATATTATCACCCTGGCAAAAGGCCTTGCCGGCGGTATTCCCATGGGCGCGATGCTGGCGAGAGAGCCGGTTGCCTCGGCCTTTGTGCCGGGAGATCATGCCACAACTTTCGGCGGGTCGGCGCTGCCGGCCGCGGCCGCGGTGGCAACGATCAAGGCGATTCAGGAAGATGGTTTGATGCAGAATGCGCAAACGATGGGCGAGTATTTTATCGCGCGCTTGAACGAGTTACAAAAGAGTCAGCCGGTAATTAAGGAAGTGCGCGGCAAGGGCTTGATGATCGGCATTGAATTGTCCAAGCCTGTCGCGCCGGCCATAAAGCAGGCCTGCCTTGAGCGGGGTGTGCTATTATTGACCGTGGGAGACACTATTTTGCGCCTGCTTCCGGCTATTGTAATATCCAAGGCGCAGATAGACAGGGGCATGGAGGCAATCGCAGATGCTATGGCATCGGTCTCAGGGTCAATTCAGCTTTGTGTTTAATCGTGTAATTGGTGGATAGAGATAGAGAACTTAACCTTTTTTGCAATTTGCGGAATCGCGTTGCTCTCCGTATCGCTCATGTTGGCGATGCGGCTTAATGCGGCCGGCATGGCAACAAAATCGCTGGTGTGGCTGCTGGTGGAAATCTGGGTCAGCTTTGCCCTGGCAGCAGTGGTGTTGGTGGGGGTTTCAAGGCTTTTGGGAACCGGCGCGGCGAGCGGCGGCGCGCCGCAAGAGCTCGAAGATATCGCGCTGCACTGGAATCTGCTTGGCGGCGGCGCGAAGCTGCTCTGCGTTGTTGGAGTAGCCGTCGCCCTAGCCTTTTTTTTGAAGGCGCTGATGGCCGTAAGACATGCCATGCGGGATCATCCGTTGGAATAACGTTGAGCGTTGAGCGTTGAGCGTTCAACGTTGAGCGGGAAGACATAATGCTTTTTCGCAAATGAATTGATGGAAATGTTAGAGAGTAATCTATATGGACATGAAGACATTCACAACCAAATATAACGAACAAATCAAAGGCCTGGCAGGCCGCGATTTTCTTTCCATAGCGAATCTAAATCGAATGGAAATCGAAGCCGTTCTCGACCTTGCGCTGGCTTTCAAGCGCGGAGATATTACGCGGGAAGAGCAGCGCAAAATCGCGGTCGGCAAGACCCTGGCCTTGATTTTCGATAAGGCTTCGCTGCGCACGCGGGTCTCCTTCACGGTGGCGATGTCGAATATGGGCGGCCATACGATCTACCTGGCGCCGAGCGATATTCGCATGGGCGAGCGCGAGCCGGTAAAAGATGTCGCGCGCACGTTGGCTCGCATGGTGAGCGCAATTTCCGCGCGCTTGACTTCCGATGCGATGATCGAAGATTTGGCGAAGTGGGCGGATATTCCCATCATAAATGCCCAGACTGACTTGGAGCACCCCTGCCAGGCGCTGGCGGATTTGCTCACGGTCAAAGAGCACAAGGGCACGCTGGCCGGTCTGCGCCTGGGATATATCGGCGACGGCTTCAATGTCTGCCAGTCCCTGCTGCTCATCTGTTCCTTGCTGGGCTTGGATGCTACAATAGCATCGCCGGCGGGCTATGAGCCGAGGCCGGAAATCGTCAGCAAGGCGCGCAAGCTGGCGGGCGCTAATAAAATCGAAATCACCCGCGATCCCGATCTCGCCGCGCAAGGCGCGGACGTCCTTTGCACCGATGTCTGGACCAGCGCGGGGCTGGAGACCGAGGCGGAAAAACGCCGACGGGATTTTGCGAATTATCAAGTGAACGCGGAACGGCTGGCTATGGCAAAGAAGGATGCTATAGTCCTTCACTGTCTGCCGGCGCACCGCGGGGAAGAGATAACTGAGGAAGTTATCGAGGGGCCGCATTCCGCAGTGTTCGATGAAGCGGAAAACCGGCTGTGGGCGCAGCAAGCGCTCTTGGCGCTGCTGTTGGGCCTGACTCCTATCCAATAACTAAACATCTCGCGTTTATGTATATAGAGAGAGAGGATCTTAACGAATTATCGTTATATGTCCCGCTTAACGCTCAACGCTGAACGTTGAACGCTAAACATTTTCGCACTTTTTCTTAAAAAATGCGAAAATGTTTAGTTGAAAGGAATTATGAAAATGAAAAAAGCTGTGCTTGCTTATTCCGGAGGATTGGATACGAGTGTAGCCATTCCCTGGATGCTGGAAAATTATGGCTGCAAGGTTATTGCCGTGGCGGTGGATGTCGGCGAAGAGCGGGATTATGAAGGGATTCGCAGGAAAGCCCTGGAGATTGGGGCCATAAAGTCCATCGTGGTGGATGCGAAGGCGGAGTTGGTGCGCGATTTCATCTTTCCCGCGCTCAAGGCAAATGCCATTTATGAAGGACGCTATCCCTTGTTTACTTCCCTGACCAGGCCGCTGATTGCAAAAGTCGTTGCGGAAATTGCGCTGAAAGAGGGCGCGGAGACCCTGGCGCACGGCTCCACCGGCAAGGGCAATGACCAGGTGCGCTTTGAGGTAAGTTGGGGAGTGCTATGCCCGAAGATGAAGATTGTCGCGCCGATTCGCGAATGGGGAATGACCCGCGACGAAGAGATGGTATATGCACGAAAACACGGCATACAGGTGGTGCCGAAACTCCATACCTTTTCCATTGATACGAATCTTTGGGGACGCAGCATAGAAGCCGGCCCCATGGAGGATCCCTGGGCGGAGCCGCCGGAATACGCCTACCAATGGACCACCGCGCCGGAGAAGGCTCCTGCGAAGCCGGCATATATTGAGATTGATTTTGAAAAGGGTCTTCCGGTTGGACTCAACGGCGCCAAAATTCCCGGAGTGGAATTGATCGGCCGCCTGAATGTGCTGGGCGGCAAGCACGGCGTCGGCCGCGTGGATATGATCGAGAATCGTCTGGTGGGCATTAAATCCCGCGAGGTTTATGAATGTCCGGCGGCCACGATTATTTTGACCGCTCACAGGGATTTGGAAGGGCTTTGCCTGGAGCGGGAATTGACCCATCTGAAGATGATGCTGGAGCAAAAATATTCCGAACTGGTCTATTATGGTTTGTGGTATAGTCCCTTGCGGGAGGCGCTGCAGGCCTTTATGGATGAGACCCAGAAGAATGTTACCGGCAAGGTTCGCCTAAAGCTGTACCGGGGCAGTTGCCGGGTGGTGGGCAGAAAGTCGCCGACCTCGCTGTATCGCCTGGATCTGGCCAGTTATGGCGCGGCGGATCGCTTCAACCAGGACGCCGCCAAAGGCTTTATCGAACTGTTCGGCATGTCCAGCCGCATCGCCGGCGCGTTAAAATATGGCGCGAAAAGCAAGAAGAAATAAGACCAAGCCATGAAACTCTGGGCACATAGATTTGCTAAAGAAATGTCGGATGAAGCCTTTCAATTCAGCGCTTCTCTGCACTTTGACCGCAGATTGTGGGAACATGACCTCCGCGGCTCCATCGCGCACGCCAAAATGCTGGGCAGGTGCGGCATTATTCCCCAGTCCGAAGCGAAGCAGATAGTTGCGGGCCTGAAGGAAATCGCGCGCGAGATTAAAACCGCGCTGGATAATCATCAAGACCCGTTCAATCCGCAGTCGGAAGATATCCATACCGAGATCGAGCAAAGATTGACCGAGAAGATCGGCGAAACCGCCGGCATGCTGCATACCGCCAGAAGCCGCAATGACCAGGTGGCCCTGGATGTGCGCCTCTATCTGCGCGATGCCTGTGATGAGATTGGGCAATCCCTGCTTGACCTGCAAAAGTGCCTGTTGAAGCAAGCCGATAAGCATCTCAAGAAAGCGACCATACTGCCGGGCTATACCCACCGCCAGCACGCCCAGCCGGTATTGCTGGCGCATCATCTGCTGGCCTATTTCTGGAAGCTGCAGCGCGACCGCGAGAGAATCGCCGATTGCCGCAAGCGCATAAATATCTCGCCCCTGGGCGCAGCCGCGCTGGCGGGCACGTCGTTTCCGATTGATCCGGGGATGACGGCGCGCGAACTCGGCTTTGACGGCGCCTTTGAAAACAGCATGGATGCGGTTTCGGACCGCGACTTTGCCGCCGAATTTTTGGCCGCGGCCGCCATCTGTATGACCCATCTTTCGTCTTTCGCGAGCGAACTCGTGCTCTGGTCATCCACAGAATTTGACTTCGTGCGCTTGGATGACGCCTGGTGCACCGGCTCCTCCATTATGCCCCAGAAGCGCAATCCCGATATGGCGGAATTGGTGAACGGAAAGGCGGGAAGAGTATTCGGTCATCTTGTCGGCCTGCTCTCCCTGCTCAAGGGACTCCCGCTTACTTATAACCGCGACCTGCAGGAAGACAAAGAGGCGCTCTTCGATGCGCACGATACCTTGCGCGACTGTCTGCGCGTCATGACCGGCATGCTGGAAACCGCGGTGTTTCAGCATGATAAAATGCTGGCCGCGGCACAGCAGAATCCCTTTCTTGCCGCCACGGAAATAGCGGATTATCTGGCAAAAAAGGGGCTGCCCTTTAGAAAAGCACACGGAATTGTGGCTGATATTGTCCGCATTTGTGAGGAAGGTCAAAAAGGCCTGGAGGCTCTCGATATGGTAGAATTAAAGGGGTTCTCGCCGCTGTTTGAGGCAGATGTCCTGGCACTTCTGAAACCACTGGATGTGGTAAATGCCAAGACTTCTTCCGGAGGGACAGCGCCACAGCAGGTAACGGAGGCGCTGGAAAAGGCGAAGATGATGATAAAGCGCAACTGACGGTGGGAGTAAATCAAAGACAATAAATGAAACCACTCATAATCAGCGCTCATGCCCGAAGAGAGATGGAGCGCCGGGAGATTGCGGAGGATATGGTGCGGGAAGTTGCGCTTGCTCCTCAACAGGTGACAAGCTCTCGGGAAGGACGAGCGATCCATCAATCAATAGTATCTGATCCAGAAACAGGAAAATTGATGCTGCTCCGCGTGATTGTGGTTCAGCGGCAAGAGGATATATTTGTATTAACTACTTATATGACATCGAAGGTGGAGAAGTATTGGCAAAGCAAGGAGTAAAGGCATGAAAGTAATTTATGACCGGGAAACCGATATATTGGATCTAATCCTAAGCGATGGAGTGGTAGTGGAAAGCGACGAAATTCGCGAGGGCATAATAATTGACTATGACAAGGATAACCGAATTGTCTCTGTAGAAATTCTGGATGCGTCGAAACGTATCTCGGAGCCTACAGCAATAGCCTATGAATTGAAAGAAGCAGTATCCCATTGATTCCGATAGATTCTAGACGTCAAAGAGCAATATTCCTTGAAAGAAACGCACAACATAAAAACTGTAGTTGCAAATGGTGAACTGCCGCGGCCCGGAGCTAAGTCGCGCGCCGCGCTTATGTCCATTATTTCCAATACCACACTGATCATCACGAAGTGCGTTGTGGCCTTCATGACCGGCTCGGTCAGCATTCTGTCCGAGGCGCTGCATTCGAGTCTGGATTTGGCGGCGGCCGTGATGGCTTTCTTTTCCGTGCGCGCGGCGGACAAGCCGGCGGATTCCGTGCACCCCTTCGGGCATGGCAAATTCGAGTCTGTTTCCGGAGCGTCGGAGGGCATCCTCATAATTCTCGCTTCCGGCCTGATCGTGCGCGAGGCCTGGCTTCGTATGATCTCCAGCGAAGTGGAAATCATCAAGTCGCCCCTTGCCGGCGCCGCTGTCATGGGTCTCTCTGTGATAGTCAATATAATTGTATCAAGAAGATTAATGCGCGTTGCCAAAAAGACCGATTCCATTGCCCTGGAAGCCGATGCCTGGCATCTGCTGACCGATGTTTATACTTCCGGCGGCGTATTGGTGGGCATGATCGTCTTGTTCATTGGCCAAAAACTGAACTGGCACTTTGCGCAACATCTTGATCCCATCCTGGCCATCGCCGTGGCCCTGGTGATATTGCGCGCCGGTTGGGATATTACGCGTCAGTCCTATCATCATCTGGTGGATCGCTCCATGCCGGAAGAAGAACAGAAAGCTCTGGTTGCATTACTGCAGGAGCATTACGGTCAGTTCATCAATTTTCATTCTCTGCGCACCCGCCAGGCCGGCAACCAGCGTCATATAGATTTCCATCTGCTCCTGCCTCCGCAGATGCCGCTGGAACAGGCGCATGATCTTTGCGACCATTTGGAAACCGATATACACACCCTCCTTCCCACCAGCGAGGTGCTCATTCATATGGAACCTGCTTACAGGAAAAGAAGCTTTGAACAGCGCCCATCGTCACAGTCTTAGCGGAACCCACTGGGTCTTGCCGAAAGATGAATCCTCCCATCAATCGGCCAAGCTGCACTCCCGGTCGGCCCGAAGTTCCTCCTCCCCCCTGGCAGCGGATGCGCGCGTGGTTTCCCTTGCCGACTCCCTGGGCATTGGCAATCTTTTGGCGGCAATTTTGGTGGGGCGCAATCTGGAGGATTCCGGCAACGCCCGGGCCTTTCTCAGCGCCGATGCCGATAAAGCCCATAATCCCATGCTGCTTCCCGATATGTCGGAGGCGGTTGAAGTCATCGAAGCAGCGCTGGAAAATAATGTCCCTATTAGGATCCATGGCGATTATGATGTTGACGGCGTGGCCGCATCGGCCTTGATGCAGCGCGCCCTGCTCGCTTTGGGCGGCAAGGTTGATACTTATGTGCCGCATCGCCTGGCCGATGGCTATGGATTGGGCAAACCCGCGGTCGAAAAGGCGGCCGCCGACGGCATCGGCCTACTGATTACCGTGGATTGCGGCTCCGGCTCGCCGGAATCGGTGGCGCATGCAGATACGCTGGGTTTGCGCGTGATCGTTACCGATCATCATCATCCGCCCGCGGCGACGCATTCCTTCGGCAAGCTGCGTGATGTGCAAAAGATCGAGGTTAATCCCCGGCGCGCCGATTCCCACTATCCCTTTCTCGACCTCAGCGGCGTGGGCGTAGCCTTCAAACTTGTGGAGGCGCTGGCAACGCGCAAAAATATGCCCCCCCAGGCGCATTGGCGCTTCCTGGATTTGGTGGCTTTGGGAACCGTGGCCGATGTCTCGCCCTTGCTGGGCGAAAATCGCTTTTTTGTCAAGCAAGGCCTGGAACTGATTGGCGCCTCGCGCAAAGTGGGCCTTAGCGCCTTGATGAAAGCCGCCGGATTGTCCGCGCCGATTTCCAGTCATCAAGTGGCTTTCGTGCTGGCGCCCAGGCTGAACGCCGCCGGCCGCCTGGGACATGCCAAAGAAGCCTTTCAACTGTTGATTGCGACCGATCCGGCGGAAGCCGCGCTGTTGGCCGATGCGCTTTGCCGCCATAATCGCCTGCGCCAGGAAGAAGAGGCCAAAACTTTGGCCGAAGCGCTGGAACAAATACATAGTCAAAATCTGGCTGCAGAAAGAGTGCTGCTGCTGGCCGGAGAAGGCTGGCATCCGGGAGTCATCGGCATTGTCGCCTCAAGGCTGATAGAGAGCTATCATCGCCCGGTCTTCATGGTGGCCCTGCCGGCCGGCAAGAGTTCCTCCAAAACCGGCGCCACCGGCTCCGCCCGCAGCATTCCCGGCTTTTCGCTGTGCGATGCCCTGGAGCATTGCCGCCATCTGCTCTTGCGGCACGGCGGGCACGACCTGGCGGCCGGCTTTTCCGTGCTGCCCGAAAAAGTCGAGCAATTGCGGGAAGCGCTTTATGAATATGCCCAAGGCTTGCTGTCAGAGGAACTCCTTCAACCGGAAATTGCCATTGACACAGAGGCCTGGCTGTCGGATTTAACGCTTTCCGCAGTCGAGGAATTTCATCACCTGGAACCGTTTGGCTGCGGCAATCCGCCTCCTTCCATTGCCGTGAGAGATGTGAAACTGCTGGACTATAACAAGGTGGGTGAAGGCGGCGCTCATCTGCGGCTGTTATTACACGAAACTGACGGCCCCTCGATCTGGGCGATCTGGTTTCAGCAGGGCAAGCTGGCGGAAAAACTCCAGATAGGGGAAGAAGTGGATGTCTGCTTATGCCCTATGATTTCGACCTTTGGCAATAAACGATCCCTTGAATTGCGCGTAAAAGATGTGGCCGCCGCGGGCTACTCGGGCTAACGGATGCTCAAAACTGTTCTGACTGAATTAGTGGCCCATCATCCTCAGGCCGACCTGGGTCTGGTGGAACGCGCCCTGGCTTTTGCCGCCAATGCCCATCAAGGCCAGCTCCGCCTTACCGGCGATCCCTATATCTCCCACCCCATTGCCGTGGCCAAGCTACTGGCGGAATTGGGGATGGATGAAACCACCCTGGCGGCCGCGCTCCTGCATGATGTGGTGGAAGATACCCCCGTCACGCTTCCGGAACTCTCTTCACTTTTTGGCGAAGAGATTGCAGATTTGGTGGACGGCGTCACCAAAATCGGACGCATTGACTTCGAACCCAGCAATCTGCGCCAGGCGGAGAACCTGCGCCGCATGTTTCTTGCCATGGCGAAAGACCTGCGCGTGATTATCATCAAGCTGGCCGACCGACTGCACAACCTCCGCACCCTGAAGCCGCTCCCCAAAGAACGCCAGCACGCGGTGGCCGAAGAGACCCTGCAGATCTTTACCCCCATCGCCCATCGGCTGGGCCTCTGGCGCTTCAAATGGGAATTGGAAGACCTGTCTCTGCGTTATCTTGAACCCGCCAAATATCGCCGCATCGTTCACCTGGTGTCGAAAAGCCGCTCGGAACGGGAAGCTCGCATAAATGCCGCAGTGGAACTGCTTTCTGCCAGATTGAAGGAAGCCGGCATAGACGCGGAAGTCAAGGGCCGCCCCAAACATTTCTATTCCATCTATCTGAAAATGAAGACCCAGGGGGTGGACTTCAATCAGATTCTGGATATCGAAGCGATTCGCGTCATCGTGCCCGAAGTTCAGGACTGCTATACCGCGCTGGGGGTGATACATTCCCTCTGGCTGCCCATTCCCGATATGTTCACCGATTATATCGCCAAACCCAAACCCAATCTCTACCAGTCCTTGCATACCAAGGTGCTGGGGACTGCGGGCGATCCCATGGAAGTGCAGATACGCACCCTGGAGATGCACCGCACCGCGGAATATGGCATCGCCGCCCACTGGCTCTATAAAGAAGGGCTGGGCCCGCAGAAGTCCGATGAAAAGCTCGCCTGGGTGCGCCGGCTGATTGAGCATCATACCGATTTTTCCGATCCCGGCGAGTGGCTGGAATCGCTCAAACTGGATCTTTTCAAAGATCAGGTCTTCGTTTTCACTCCCAATGGCGATGTGATTGATTTGCCGGCCGGTTCGACGCCGGTGGATTTCGCCTATCGCATCCACACCGCCATCGGTCATTCCTGTGTCGGCGCAAAGGTCAATGGCAAACTCGTGCCCCTGAATTATGTCTTTAGAAACGGAGATTTAATAGAAATTCTCACCTCCAAGACCGCCCGCGGTCCCAGCCTCGATTGGCTCTCCTTTGTGGCCACTTCCGCGGCCAAAAGCAGAATCAAGGCCTGGTATCGCCGCCAAAACCGCGAGGAAAATATCATCCACGGTCATCATCTGCTGGAGGCGGAATGTAAACGTCAGGCCTTGTCGGCCGAGGAGGCGCTTACCGAAGAAGCGCTCGACGAAGCGGCCGCCAAAATGAATTATGCCACGCGCGAGGACCTGCTTGCCGCTATAGGTTTTGGCGAATTGAATGCGGAGACGATTGTGCGGCGGCTTGCAGGCAAGCCCCAGCCCCACGCCCTGCCCCATGCCGCGCCTCCCACCCAGCAGGGCACATTGCGCCTGGGCGTTTCCGCGCCCGGCGCGGAGGGCATCCTGTTCCGGCTTTCCCGCTGCTGCTGCCCCGTGCCGGGAGACCAGATCATGGGCTATATCACCCGCGGGCGCGGCGTTACCGTGCACCGCACCGATTGCCGCAACCTCGCCGCTTACCAAAAAGCCGAACCGGAACGGCTGATGAAAGTCGAATGGAGCCTTAGCCAGCAAGCCTTCTATCCCGTCCAAATTGAAATCGAAGCCCTCGACCGCATGGGACTGCTCAATGATATCACCAGTATCATCTCCACCTCCGAGACCAATATCCGCTCCGCCCGCATGACCACCAAAAAACCCGGCCTCGCCGTCTTCAGCCTCACCCTCGACATCACCGACCTCGAACACCTCAACCGCCTCATCAAAGACATCTCCGCCCTCTCCGACATCTTGCACGTCTATCGGCTGAAGAACGCCTGAGGCGCCCGCCCCGCCGATTTGTCTTCATTCGTTGGGCAGGAGTTTACTCCTGCCATTTCAGTTGATCTCCCTCAAAAGGCAGCCACGCTCGCCTACTCCGAAACCTCCCCCTCAAAGATCACGAATTTGCCCCAAAAGAGGTAAATTGAGCGCGATGCAGTATATTTGTAATAAGGCATTGTGAGATACTAACTCTTTTTGAGGGTGAAGATGGACTATATTCGCACTATTGATTGGGTTGTTGAGAAAATCCAAAATGCAAAAGAGCGCGGCAAAAACTGTTCGCTGCTAATTGGGGCAGGCTGCTCCGAAAAAGCCGGCATACCAACTGCCACAGGTTTTGTAGATGCCATAAAAGAAGCATATCCAAATTCATACGAGGCCGCAGAATCCAAGACTTACCCGCTTTGTATGGAGCAATTAACGTCTGCAGAGCAGCATGATTTAATTGCAAAGTATGTAAATAATGCCAAGATCAATTGGGCACACATCTGCATGGCGCAATTGATGAAGACAAACTACGTAGACCGAATCCTAACTACGAATTTTGATCTGCTGGTTGTTAAAGCATGCGCTCTATTAGGTGAATTCCCTGCCATATATGATCTTGCCGTCACTAATCGCTTTGTTGACTCTTATATAGATGATAAAGCAGTGTTTTATCTGCACGGTCAACTCACCGGATTTACCCAAATACATACCCAAGAGGAATTCGATAGGCATTCTCAGTTTATACAGCCAGCCTTTGATGACGCGGCACGAAAACGAGTTTGGATTGTTATAGGCTATAGCGGTGAGAATGATCCCGTGTTTGACCAACTTGCAAAAATCCCCAGGTTTGAAAATGGACTTTATTGGATCGGATATCAAAATGATACCCCGCCTAAACATGTGCGGGAAAAGCTCCTCATTAGCGGAAAGCAAGCATTTTATATAAACTGCTCAGATGCAGATTCTTTTCTTGTAGAATTTACCCAAAAGCTTGGAATTTTTCCTCCCGATTTTGTTGTGAAACCTTTTAGTCATCTGCTTGGCAATCTTGATTCACTCGCTCCATTTTTACTTCCCGGCCAATCAACCGAACAAGATGTTACATCTGTTACTCGTCAGAGAATCCAAGAGGCTATCAGCAAATACGAAGAGGAAGAACCACTTATTACGCCCGAGCAATTACCTACCGAAGCCGCTGAAGTTGCCGAAGACTCCCTAATTCAGAAAGCAAATCTATTGCTCATGTCCGGCGATTATAATGGTGTAATAGCCCTACAAGAGCGATTGAAAGGCGGTGCCTCACCAAAATTAGCTGACCTTATTTCATGGGCGTATATATCGCAGGGCAATGCCCTATTCGACCAGGCCAAGATGAAAAGCGGGGCAGAGGCAGATAAGCTCTTCGCCCAAGTCTGGGAGAAGTATAAAGCAGCCCTCGATATTAAACCCGATAAACATGAAGCCTTGTACAACTGGGGCAATGCCCTCTCCGACCAGGCCAACATGAAAAGCGGGGAGGAAGCTGATAGGCTCTTCTCCCTAGCTAGCGAAAAGTATAAAGCAGCCCTCGACATTAAACCCGATAATCATGGAGCACTGAACAACTGGGGCACTGCCCTCTCCGACCAAGCCAAGATGAAAAGCGGGGCAGAGGCGGATAATCTCTTCGCCCAAGCCGGGGAAAAGTATCAAGCCGCCCTCGCCTTCAAGCCCGATTATCTTGAGGCTTTTAACAACTGGGGCGCGATCCTCTCTGACCAGGCCAAGATGAAGGGCGGTGAGGAAGCGATCAAGCTCTTCTCGCAAGCCGGGGAGAAACTTATTGAATGCGAGAACCTCAAGCCAGGTTGGGGATCCTATGATCTTGCCTGCATAAGCGCCTTGACTGGCCGCGATGAAAACTGCCGCGAATGGCTCGCAAAAAGTAAAAGCCACAAAAAGCTGCCTTCCAAAGATCATCTGATGCAGGACACCGATCTTGACAACGTGCGCCAAAGCGAATGGTTTAAAAAATTCTTGGAAGAAGCTTATCCGTAACCTCAAATTGGGAACATCAACCGCATTTCCATAGAGAATTCAGTCACTCCCTCCGCCATGTTTTTTGTAGAGCGAGTGCATTAGGCACTCCGCCCCAGTTTTTTAACTCAATCAATCGGCGGGCGACGGAGCACCCGCCCTACAGCCACCAACCAGCCGTTCCCGGTTCAATGATCTATTTCAAATCCACGCGCACCTGCCCCCATCTGCCTCCCCGCCTAAGCATTGTGGAGTGCGGTCAAAAATGCCGTTCGCCGTTCATCATAACTCCCCAAGCTGTCTGCCTTAGGCAGACGCTAAAATTTCCCCTTCTCTTTGCGTCCTCTGCGTCTCTGCGGTGAATATTCCGTATCCCTCTTGACAACCCGTGCTATAATTTAAGTAAAGGCAAACAATTGTATCAATCATCATTATCCTGGACCATAGACGATAGACTAAAGACGATGGACTCTGAAGTTCCCAGAACTTCCCATGACTAAATGTTACTAAATGTTACTGAATGTTACTGATTTTAAAAGTTTTTTTTCAACAAACCCTAAAAGGGAGATAAATTTTCCGAAGACCGAACCAACTAGAAAAATTCTCCCCCTATCCGGAAAAGAGAGTAAGCATTATTGCCGGGCAATCGCGGATATATACTGCTGTTTTTTTGCCGCTCAACGTTGAACGATCAACGCTCAGCGCTTACACATCAGGTCATTTATTTTGATTATGAACGACCTGATGTGTAAAGCCTTGACACTCCTTCCTTGCTCTGGAATAATCAGACCATTATGTTACCACCCAAAGAACAACTGAAAATCCTGCGCCGCGGGGCGGCGGACATTATCTCGGAAGAGGACCTGCTGGAGCGTCTAGCGGAAAATCGGCCGTTGCGCATCAAGTATGGCGCGGATCCGTCTGCGCCGGATTTGCATCTGGGTCATGCCGTGCCCATGCGGCTGCTGCGCGATTTCCAGCAGTTGGGCCACCAGATCGTCTTTATTATCGGCGATTTTACCGGCATGTTGGGCGATCCCTCAGGCGCCAATACCACCCGGCCGCAATTGACCCGCGAGCAGGTCGAGCAAAACGCCCAGACCTATGCCGCGCAGGTGGGCAAGATTCTCGATGTTTCCAAGTGCGAAGTGCGCTATAACAGCGAATGGTGCAGCCCGCTCACCCCTTATGAAATCATTCGCCTGATGGCCAAGACCACCGTGGCGCGGATGCTGGAGCGGGACGATTTTTCCCAGCGCTATAAATCGGAAAAGCCCATCTCCTTGCATGAATTTCTCTATCCGATCTTCCAGGCCTATGATTCCATCGCGGTAAAGTCCGATGTTGAAATAGGCGGCACGGACCAGCGCTTTAATTTCCTGCTGGCGCGGGAAATGCAGCGGGATGTGGGCCAGCCGCCGCAAATCGTCATGACCCGGCCGCTTATTCCGGGCACCGACGGCGTCATAAAGATGTCGAAGAGCAAGGGTAATTACATCGCCCTGACGGAAGCGCCGGAAGAGATGCTCGGCAAGATCATGTCCATTCCGGATACCTTGATTGCGCTTTATCTCGAACTACTTACAGATATTCAAGAAGAGGAAATTGCGCAGCTTCAGGGCGACATGGCAGCCGGCAAAGTCAATCCCCGCGATGTGAAGATGCGCTTGGCGCAGGATATTGTCGGCTGGCTGAATGGCGCGGAAGGCGTAAAGAGCGCCGTGGACCACTGGAACAAAGTCTTTGCCACGGAAGAGATCGAGCTGTCTGATGAAATTCTGGCCGAGATCACCAAAAAGCTCGCTGCCACGCGCCGAGGAGAAAAATTGTGGCTCTCCAGTGCGCTGGTGGAACTCGGCCTCGCCAGTTCCAAAGGCGAAGCCCGCCGCCTGGTAACCGGCGGCGGAGTCTATATCCGCAAAGCCGCCACCACCGCCTCCCCGGAAGAGCGCGCCACCGATCCCCAACAGGAAATCACCCTCGAAGAAGGCCTCTTCCTGCGCGTCGGAAAACGCCGCATGGCTAGGGTAACATTTGAGGGGTAGTGGAATAAAAGGCAATATAAATGCGAAAGGAGTCCGTCAAGACGGACTCCTTTTTTTATGGCTTATTGGTTCCGCTCAGGCTTCTGCTACGGGCTGCTCTTCGATCTTCTCCTGGGTTTTGCGGAGGAAGTTGCCCGCATCCGGCGGGAAGAGTTCTTTCTCGATGAACCATTTTTGGGAGAGGCCGCCGGTGTTGCGGCGCATATAGCGGTCCGGCTTCCAGCGCGCCAGCAGGTAGCAAACTCCGCCTTTCATGTGGACGAGCCGCATCTTGAAGGTCAATCCTTCACAAATGGCATCGGGTAAATCCACGGCGTTCATGATTTCATAGGCTTTTGGGCCGATCAGGATGCGTGCGGTCTCCCGGACATCGCTGACGAGGTAGGCGTCAACCTCACGTTTGAGCACTTTTTCCTTTTTGGTCATTTTCGGGGTTTCGAGCCGATGCATCGGGTGGCTGATACCGGCAAGCAAGTCAACAGGTTCTCTGGCAGTCATTGAGCTATTCTCCTCAAGTCAATTCAAGCTTACCAGCCTAAACTACACAGCTATCTGAAATCGCTTACGATTACCGCCCCCCAACTGCAAGACAGGGCGAAGTAGTACCGGCGAGGCTCACTTCAAACGCCCTATTATAGCAGTAATAAGAGACATATTCTACCCCTAAAGGCTGATTCCTTGTCCTTTTTGGAGAAAATCTGAACAATTTTTGCCCCAAGCTGTCCGATTATGCAAACAGATGATTGATGTTTAGGCAGGGTAGATGCAGGGCAAAATTGATGAATAGAAAGAATTATTGGGGAAGTATGATGGATATTGCCATTTGACTTAGATACTTCCTCGTAATATCTTGCAAGGCCTCGGGCGTGACCTGATTTATCAGTGTTGGATAGTCTTGTTCAAATGCAAAGCCCAGTCCGAGGGTTTCATACCAGGCAAGGAAGTAGGCGCGCTGGCGATTTCGCTGGCGGGAAAGCAGATATTGGCCGGCGGCATATTTTTTGGTGGCTTCCAGTTCCTCCTTGCCCACCGGCTCCTGCATGAGCTTATTGATTTCCTGGACAACGATATTTTTGGCCTCCTCCAACCTTTCTGCATCGCAAACTACATAGACAACCAGGTGGCTATCTTGCTTTAAGGTCGGATAAAAGCAGGAAATATCGTAAGCAACTCTAGCTTTATCTCGCAACGATGTAATCAGCCGGCCGCTCATGCCCCGGCCCAGGAGTGAACTGAGGAGCTGGAAGGCCGCGAATTCCTGGTTTGCACCGGCCGCGGGCGCGGGGAAACCAATCATCATATGCGCGTTATCAACTTCGCCTTCTTCAACTGCAACATTTGAGTCTTCCAGCGGCGCAGGGCCGGCATATTTTCGTTCAGGAAGCGGCTGTTTCTCCCACTTGCCGAAAGACCTCTCTACAATTTGCTGCGCCTGGGCCGGCTCGACATTGCCGCTCACGACAAGAGTCGTATTGTTCGGCACATACCAGCGGGCATGAAAATCCTTTAGCCCGTCCAGCGTGATATTGCCTATGCTTGTTTGCTCGCCAGCGGTGGTTTTACCATAGGGGAAATCCCCATAGAGCTGCTTTCGCAGCAGCAGATAGGCGCTTTGGAAAGGATCCTTGTGAAGGGCTTCCTGGTAGTCCGTCTGATCTGTTTTCAGACGCTCGATATCTGCGCCGGCAAAGTCGGGAAGCTGGATCATATCGGCGAGCGCCTTTATCGCCGCGCCGAATCCGTCACTGACTACCAAAGCATTGTATTCTACATAATCCAGGCCCACCTCTGTGCCGACTTCTCCGCCCCAGGCCTCCAACTCTCCACGCTTCAGCCTGGAACCGCGCTGGGATAGTTGTCTTAAGAGATGCCTGATGCCCGCTTGATCCCCAGGTTCATCGAGCGCCGATACATTCAGCATTGCCTCCACGGCCACCAGATCGGTAAGATGATTGGGGCAAACGATAAGCGTCAGGCCGTTAGGCAAGGTCGCGCGAGTGGGTGTCTCAGTGCTGTGGGCAGGAATCATGCAAGCAAGCAGAAGCAATGCTGGCAGAAGCATACGAAAGGAATGCAATTTGCTTGAAATCATATTGGAAAGTGAATTAAGCATCATAAATTAAATATATCCAATCATTATATGCCGCCTGAAGATTCGTCGCCTGGTTTTTTCGGCAGCAGAGAGAGCCACATTCTGGCTGAGGATGCAAAGTAAATCTTGGCGGCCGCTCGGACCTCCTCCACGGTTACTGCGCGCACCAGCGGAATATATTCCGAAGCAAAGCGATAGCTGTCTATGGCGGCGTAAAAGCCCAGCACATCGGCCTGGTCAGCGTAGGTTTCATCACTCGACCAGAAGGACATTTCCAGGCGGCGCTTTGCGGCGCTTACTTCAGCAGCGGCTATGTTGCCATCGGCGATGGAGGTCATTTCCTTATCCAGCTTTTCCTTCACTTCGGCGGCCTTTTCAGGCCTACAGGCGGCCCAAATAAGAAATGGAGAAGGCTGCCGGCTGGTTAAAAATTCCGCGCCGGTGGCGAAGGCCAAGGACTCATTTTCCAGCAAGAGGGTTTGCAGGCGGGGATTATTGCCCTCTGCAAGCATCGCAAGCAGAACATCCATGGCGCAAATCTCGCGGGGTGAAGAGATGCCCGGCGCCTTGACCGCAATTCCGATATAGGAAAGGGAGCCATCGTGATAATAGACCTGCTCGCGCTTGGCCGGCAGGGAATCGGGATTTCGCTCAACCGGCTGGCTGGCCGGCCCGGGATTCAGCGGGCCAAAAATGCTTTTTACCACCGGCAAAACTTCGCTCTCGTTTATGTCGCCCACGACCACCACGGCGATATTGTTGGGCACATACCAACGTTTATGGAAGCTCACGAGGGCTTCCCGTCCCAGCCGAAAAATCGTTTCCGGCGATCCATTGACGGGATGGGCATAGGGATGTTTCGGGAACAGCGCGCGCTGGGACAGGTCCCACAAAGTGGCGCGGGGATCTTCGTTTTGGCGAGCAATCTCGCTCAATATAGTGGTGCGCTCTTGATCAATCTCCGCCGTCTCCAATGACGGATAGAGCACGGCGTCTGCAAGAGCCTTCAAGGACTCCTTGAAAACGCCCCCGGGCACGGTGGCATAAATATGGGTAAAATCCCGCAAAGTGCCGGCGTTTGCCGCCCCGCCCTGGGCCTCAATAAAGGCTTCCACCTTGCCCGCGGCATTACTGCGGGAGCCGCGAAAAAGCATATGCTCCAAAAAGTGCGCCGCGCCTTCGCTCCCGGCCGGTTCATTGCCAGAGCCGGCGCGGATCACGATATTAATTGCCACGACGGGAAGGTTATGGTCCGACTTTACAATGACCTGCAGACCGTTGGGCAGGGTGGCGGCGGAGGCTTCGATCATGGCGGGCGAGGCCGAAATATCACTTATTGCTGCGATTAGAAATAACGCGGCCGATAAAATGAAATAATCGTTCTTAAATTGAATTGATCGTTTCAAAATTAATCCTTCAGATAAATAAGTCAGGCTGTGGAAGCTAGGGCTTCCACAGTAAAGGCGAAAGCTAGCAGGGAAGGGATAAAGTCCCTTCCCTGTCGGCTAACACAAAAATCCGAGCGTAACTGCGCCAGCCAAATCTCGGCAAAATGACTTTATCACAAGCCTGCTAGGGCTTTCGCACTCCACGCCATCCAGGAGGCTGGTCAATTATGCTCCAGGAAAGGTAAAAGTTCACGAATAGTGAGTAGAATGTCATTCTGAGCGAGTTCGCCACCATAGGTGGCGGATGACGCGAAGAATCTCTACCATAATTACTTGCAGATTTGGCTAGGCTCTTATAGAGCCGCCATCCCGGCCCCAATGGGGCTTAGGGACTTCGCGGCGTGATTCAGGCTGCGCCTAATCACTTGCTCAGAATGACCGTATTCTCATGAACAGTGAACTGTTACCCAGAAAGGACCTTCCGCGGCCTTTTGCCAGGAGCGAACATCGCCGTGAGTCTCGCTGATGACTCCCAGCTTCACTTTTCCTCCGGTGGCTGCGGCAGTTCTTGCGGCATCTCAGCCGTCTTTACCTTGACTTCGCGAATGCGCCATTTCCCATTCGCCGATTCTCTATTTACTTCAAAAACGACTTCCTCCCCTACCCTGTGCCGCCGCACCAATTTCTGGATCTGTTCCATCTTCTTTACAGCTTGGCCGTCCACCTTAAGAATGATGTCCCGGGCATAAAGGCCGGCGCGGTCGGCGGGACCTCCCTTAAGGACATCTCCTATCGCGATGCCTTCCTTTACCGGCAATTCCCAGCGCTTTGCGTAATCATCGGTTATGAGACGCATGCTAATACCCACCCACGGTCGGACAACCTTGCCGGAGCGGACCAATTGATCCAGCACCTCCTTGATGGTATCAATCGGCACGGAAAAGCCTATGCGCGCCGCGGCCGCGCCCAGTGTGGCGCGCTGCATATCAATCTGCATGGCCGTATTGAGGCCGACTATTTCTCCGGCGGCATTCACCAGCGGGCCGCCGCTGTTGCCCGGGCTGATGGCGGTATCTGTTTGGATGAGGTCGGTATAGGAGCGATCTTCCACATGAATGGGGCGATTTAAGGCGCTTACCACGCCCAAAGTAACGCTGGAAGAAAGGCCCAAGGGACTGCCCACGGCGAGCGCCCAATCGCCGGGCCGCAATTCATTGGAATTTCCCAGCTTTGCCGAGGGCAAATCGGAGGCGTTTATCTTCACCACCGCGATGTCGAGTTCCGGGTCGCGGCCAATAACATGCCCGGAGAATTTCCTGCCGTCGGTCAAGGTAACCTGAATCTTCTGCGCGCCTTTGATCACATGCTCATTCGTGAGAACAATGCCATTGGAGCGGATAATCACTCCTGAACCGATGCCTTCTCGTTCCCTGGGGACAGGCGCGGCGAAGGGCAGCAGCCGGCGCAGCATGTCCGCTTCTTTGCTGGCGGTATTTTCGCTTACCGTTTCTATATTTACTACACTGGGAATGACTACTGCCGCCACATCGGCAAATGAAGCCGGCATCCTCCCTGATGACACATTCCTTCCTGACGAGCGGGACGCCGACGCGCCGCCGAAAGCTGTCCCTCCCTGTCCTCCCCTTTCCTGCAAAATGGTAATGAGGTAATTTCCTCCCAGGCCGCCGACTATACCCGCCACCATAGCGAGAATGACGAGCAAGACCAGGGTGGAGCTTTGAAGGGAAATTTTAGGCTTATTTTCCATTTGGCACCTTTCATGCAATATACAGTAGCCGGGCTTGCGGAAGCCACGAATATTTTTAGACTTTCCACGGCTGCTAATCATTATAGTTGAATCAGGCCGACGGATTCAATACAAATGGGCAGGGCTTTTGATGTATTGTTAGTTTCCGGAACATGCTGGTAAGTAGGCGACGTTCGGCTTATAGTATGCTAAAAAAACTTTGAAACATGGTTATATAATGCGTCAAATATAAAAATGACGAAATTACCTTGAAGGAATCCATCATTTGTGCGACATACCATAGCAAAAAGGTATTCGGTGTGGGTAAGATAGATTTAGCGGATAATTTAGCAATTGCCTAAAATAAATATGACAGTTGCTAAATTCTGAGTCCCCGGAAAAATGTGGACAAATTTTCTCCTCGAATGAAGGAGATTGAGGCGAGCATGTTGAAATAAAGAAGAAGGCGCAGCAAACTGCTTGTCTAAGACTGCGGAGTGAAGTTGATGGCAAATAAACTAAATCTGAATCTGCAACAATTGGCGGAAGACGGTCGCCGGTTGATGAAAGAAGGCAAACCTGAGCAGGCGCAGGAGCTATTCCGGCAAGTGCTGGCGCAACTGCCGGGAGGACGGCCTCGGGCGAGACTCAGTTATAGAGATAAAGAGAGCCAGATTGTCATAAACCGGCTTAGTCGGCGAATGGAACCCTTGAGCCCGGCAGAAAATTTCGGGCTGGAAGCGCGGCTTGCCCTGGCGAATTGCTGCCTTGAGTGCGGGCAGGTGGAAGAAAGTATTCGCCAACTGGAGCAGGCCGTGGAAGTCTGCCCGGACCGCGCCGACGCCTATTGTGAACTGGGCTTGGCTTATGAAAAAGGCGGGCGGGCAAAATTGGCGGTAAGCGCGCTGCGCAGGGCGCTGCGACTTGATCCAGGCCTCTATGAGGTTTATCACAGCCTGGCACAACACTATGTGAGGCAGGAACGGCTCTTTGAAGCGCAGAAGGCGCTGCGAAAGGCTTTGCAGTTAAATCCGGACCAATATGATTACTATCTTGGGCTGGCAAGCTGTTATGCGCAGCAGCGCAAACTGGCGAAGGCCATAAAATGGCTGCAGCGGGCGGCGCGAAAATTCCCGAATGTTACGGTAGTCCGGGAAATGCTGGCCGATCTCTATCAGCGGGTGGGAGACTTCTGCGGTTTGATGGAGCAGGCCGGAGTCCTGATAAAGTTGAACCCGCGCAATCCTCTCGGGCATGATCTACTTTCCACCGCCAAACTCAGATGTGGAGATATAGACGGCGCGCTGGTGAGCCTGCGCAAGCTGATAAGATTAAATCCGATGGACCCGCTCACGCGCCTGAAGTTGGCCCTGGTATTACAGCAGAAGGGCGACCTGGGCCGGGCGATGGAGCAGTATCAACAGGTAACGGCCATGACTCCCGGCGATGAGATGGGCCAAGCGGCCCTGGAAGCCATGGAGAACCTGGATCAGTATCAGATGCAGCAGATACTCTTGCGCGCAGCCGAAGATAAATTCTTCCGCGCCCAATTGGAACGCAACACCGAAACCACATTGAATGCCCACGGCTACCGGCTGACGGAATATGCCCTGGAAGCGCTCCGCCGCCTGGAATACGACCCCGAACCGCCCGCCGAACAATGGGATGTTACCTACCACTAGGTAGGTAAAAGGGCAAAGGTAAAAGGTAAAGGGGCAAAAAGGGATTGGCTGTGCGGTTGGGCGATAGATGAGGGGCGTAGGTATCCGAGAAGATCCGCGTTGCTTGCACTATTTCCCCTAATAGGTGACTGTCCCTGATTGCCGAAGGCATGAACCGAATGTCATTCCTGGGTCCTTGGCTGGGCGCTGGTCTCCGAATCAAGAACGCTCCACCCACACCTTACAGGGAAGAAGTAGATGTAATGCGATAGTCAAGCACATTGCCCGCGTCATCCAGATCGAATGAATAAACCGTATTCCCGAGGCGTATCCTGTTGATATGGCCTTTTGCGTCTCGCCCGAGTGACGCCACCCGTCTTATAATTTTCCCCGTGAGATTGATCTCGTAGAAGTATGTGCCGGCGCCCCCTTGCGAATATACCTCGGCGAAGAAGAGCGCCTGATTTATCGGATCTAGCCGGCCATTGTCAAATCGAACCAAGCCAAGTTGCAGAGTTCTTTCGCTGTTACAGAACCATTGGTTGGCGATGGAGGCAAAGAACTCCTGGGGAGCGCCAACGAAGAAATTCGGGTCGAACATGCTGCGCAGGTAGTTCTTGGGATCGCGTCCTGCCGCGGCGACAAGGGCCGTACGGCGGGAAAGCAAACGGGGATTTCCCTGCACATAGAACGCATCCACGATGTGGTTTACCTCGTGAGCCATGGCGCTACAAAACAAGTCGCTGGTATCGGAGGGAACATCCGAGGGGAATGGATTCCCGGGAGAATCTCCGATTAACGCATTGAAGGAGTTTATCTCGCCGCCATCGCCGCCGAAAAAGCCCCACCAACTAATCTCCGCGGGCAGGTCCCCCAGTCCTCCCTTACCAACGAAGCCGATTGCGCGAAGATCGTGCAACGTTGAAGGAATCAGGTCCAGGAAATTGTCGATGAAACCAAGTTGAGAAGAATTAAGACTCGCGTTGTCCATGATTAGAACAGAGTGGTTCACGAGTATATGCTTCTGCCGGGCGCTGAACCCTCCCGCTGTCGCGATCGCGGTCCTTCGTTTGGGGGTAAGGGGAAGCGCGTCCATCCACGTTCGATAGAGCCTTTCACGTAAGACTGAGATGGTTGGAGTGGCGACCGCACTATATTTCCGCAATTTCGTGAAGTATATATTCCCCTTCACTGAGAGCGCGTCCGATATAAGATCATGGCAGAACCGATCCACAACCACACGCTCGGGATTGTCCCGAGCCGCGGTGGAGGTAAATTTTGCCAGACTCAGATGTGCTTTCACATACTGAGCACGAATACGGCCGTCATTCTCAAGTGCTTCATGCAGATCCGATGGATGAACCGCGTGTGTGGTTAAGATAAAATCTCTAGCGCTCTTGGTCGCACCCTCACGCTTGTGGGTGATCGTGTTTTGCCGGTTTTGAGCCATAACCCCTTGCTGTGTGAAGAAACTCCATGCAACAAGTACTAACAGTAACGACCGGTGAAAGGCAAAGGTTTCTTGCATCTCGGAACTCCTGCCGGTTCCCGAATAACTACTAGGGATACCTAAAATATTTCGAAATATTCTGTGCTTCCACACATAGTTGACGATGGTGGTCATTGCGATTTCCACTGATTTGAAGAAGAAATTCGCATCATATTCATCTTCCCTTTTGTCGCATTATATCTAGTGCCTGGCTAGCCTCTTTTAGCCCTAATTGGGCAGCTTTCTCGAAGGCCTGTTGGGCCTTGAGATGACACTTAAGCTCACACAGCACTATACCCTTTCTGTACCAGGCCTCGGCATCCCTTGGGTTGATCTCCAGGGAGCGGTCAAAACAGTCCAGCGCTTCTTGATGCCTTTCAAGCTTTTGCAGCGCAATACCCTTGCTGAACCAGGCCTCGTCAGATTGCGGGTTAATCTCCAGGGCGCGGTCAAAGCAGCCCAGCGCTTCTTGATGCCTATGCAGTATGTTCAATACCGCGCCCTTGTAGCACCAAGCCTCGGCAAACTGTAGATTAATTTCCAAGGCGCGGTCAAAACAGAAGAGTGCCTCCTCGATCCGGTCGCAGGACATTAAGCAGAGGCCCCTGCTTGTCCACGCCCGAAAGTTATTCGGTTTTAAGCGTATCGCCTTTTCAAATGCAGCTGCAGCCTGCTCGGGTTGGTTGAGTGCGAAGTGACACTCTCCCTTTACGAACCAATCTTCAGACAGATCTGCGCGTCCCTCCCTGCTAAGCAACTCGTCACTCATCTGGAGCGCCTCTTCAAATTTCCGAGCTTCCAGCGCGATAAATAGCGCGTCAACCAGTTTGTTTTCACTAAGGTCAGCCAGGTATCACTGCAGTCTACTTCTTCCGCGGTGAATTTCGCTCATCTTGTTGCATCCTTTACATTAGGAACAGTGGGGGTGTTAAAAAGACCCCATTCATCTACGGGAATATCTTAAGCGACAAAGGACTAATAAGCAAGTTATCCTCGCCGACTGTATCAGTTCACACTTGATGGGGATTGATTAGAAATATGACCGGAACCCTTTTGGACTGCGGGAGCTTGCTCCCGCTTTGGGCCGCTGGAGCTTGCTCCGGCAACTTCCTGGAAGCAAGCTTCCAGGTCTTAAAGCGGCAGCGAGCTGCCGCAGTCCATATTTTACCCAATCGTTAATATTAACTGAGTTCTTCATATTTCGCTTTACCCAAAATTCTCACGATTTGTGAACTCTTACCCCCTACTTTGTGCAGCCGGCTTGTATTGCTGCCGGAGCGTGCATATTCGGCTAGAATGAATCACTGGCAGCCTCTTTCATCTTGACTTTTCGGGCGTCTGGCTCTACACTTTTCCCTACAAGAATATAGGAGGATTAAGGACTTGATTTCGACGACGGATTTTAAGAATGGCATAACCATTTTTCTGGAGGGCGCGGTTTACCAGTTGGTGGAATTCCAGCATGTGAAACCCGGCAAGGGCGGGGCGTTTGTGCGCACCAAGCTGAAGAACCTGCGCAGCGGCGGGACGATTGACCGCACTTTCCGGGCGGGCGAGAAGATGGAGCAGGCCATTTTGGAGCGGCGCGTTCTGGAGTTCCTCTATTCCAATGACGACGAATATGTCTTTATGGACACGGAGACTTTTGAGCAGATAAGCCTGAGAGAGAACGATATCGGCGACCAGGCGCGCTTTTTGAAGGAAAATTTACCGATTACTATTGTCTATCATGAAGATTCCATCATCGGCGTTGAGCTGCCTCACACGGTGGAATTGAAAGTTACGCAGACTGACCCGGGGTTGAAAGGTGATACCGCCAGCGGGGGTTCGAAGCCGGCGGTCGTTGAGACCGGCGCGACGGTTACCGTGCCCTTGTTTATTCAAGAAGGCGAAATCATTCGTGTCGATACCCGAAACGGCCAGTATTTGGAGCGGGTAAGCGGCTGAGAGCGATGCTTAAATGGTAGAAATCGAAGAGATCGAAAGACTGATTGCCCTGATGAAGGCTTCGGGGGTAATGGAGCTTTCCGTGGAGCGGGGAGATTTCAAGGTCTTTTTGCGCCGCAAGCCGGATGAGATAGAAGAAATTGCCGGCGAAGAATACCCGGATCAAGAGCAGCCTTCCCTGCCGGCCACTGAACCGCTTGAAAACGGCAAGACCAAGACCTTCTCAACTCCTGTCATTTCTCCTTTGGTGGGTATTTTCCATAATGGAGGGATATCGGACCGGCGCAGTCTTCTGAAAGAAGGCGACAGGGTAAAAGAGGGGCAGGTGATTGCGGCGATTGAGGCGATGAAGGTGCCGAATGAACTGCGCTCTCCGGTAAATGGCATTGTTGGCCGTATTCTAGTTAAAGATGGAACCGGGGTGGAATATGGGCAGACGCTGCTGTTGATCGAGCCGGAGGAAGCGATGGTGGGAGGATAGTATAGTTTACATTTGATAAAAACACCGTCATTCTGAGCAAGCGATTCAGCGCAATCTGATTCGCGCCGAGAAGTCCCTAAGCCCCATTGGCGCCGGGATGTCCCTAAGTCTGCCTTAGGCAGACCGGGATGGCGGCCGCCAAAGGCGGACCTAGCCAGCGGCTCTATAAGAGCCTAGCCAAATCTGGTAGTAGATATGGAAGAGATTCTTCGCGTCATCCTCCACCTGGGGTGGCGGACTCGCTCAGAATGACATTCTACTAACATTTGTGAACTATTGCGGAGGCCAAGATGAAAAAAGCTAACTCCAGCAATCGGCGAAAGCTTCCTTCAAACTATGGCGAGGGCGGCTTTCTGAGCCTTATTAGTCTGTTGCTTACACTGGTAATTATTTGCATTTTGGCAGTATATTTCCTTAGAGGGCCGGGGGGATTTGGGGGAGCTTCGGGAGGCGCAGGAACGGGAGCGAGCGGCGCGGGCGGCGGCGTTGGGGGCGCAGTTGCCGCCATGAATAAAGCAAAAGAGGCGACCTGTCGAAATAACCTGCAGCAGCTTCGCACTGCTATCCAGATATTTGTGTCCAATGGAGAAGGCAACCCGGAATCACTGGAACAATTGACCGCGACGAGTCCCGGTCTTCAATTGAAGTGTCCGGTGGGTGGTGAACCGTATGAATATGATGCTGAAACAGGGACAGTAAAATGTGTCCATCCGGGACACGAAAAGCTTTAGCTTCGCTTAATCAGCGAAGCAGGTAAAAGGTAAAGGGTAAAAGGGCAAAAATAAAAACGATAACTGAGTGGCTCAAGGCGATGGTTTCCCAGCGGTTAGTGTGCTATCTTCTATAATTAAGACAAATGTGTTTGAGTAGTCCTGTTCGACAATTTATGTTTATTTTCTGAGAAAAAGGTTAAAGGCAAAATGATGGAGATTTAGGAATTCTCTTTTTCCCTTTTACCTTTGCCTTTTTACCTTCCCGAAGGGAATCATTATGCCTCTTTTCAAAAAAATATTGATAGCCAACCGCGGCGAGATTGCGGTGCGGGTCATCCGCGCCTGCCGCGATTTGCGGATTCCCACAGTTGCCGTATATTCCCAGGCCGACAAGCATTGCCTGCATACGCGGCTGGCGGATGAGGCGCTCTGCATCGGCCCGCCGCCGAATAAGGATTCCTATCTGCATATCCCGAATATCATCACTGCGGCCTTGATTTCCGGCAGTGATGGCATACATCCGGGCTATGGCAACCTGTCGGAATCGGCGGCGTTTGCAGAAAACTGCGAATTGTGCAAAATCAAATTCATCGGACCGCCGGCCTCGGTAATTGAGAAGATGCAGGATAAGGCGCGCGCCCGCAAATTGGTCAAAGAAGCCGGCGTTAATATCATTCCCGGTTCCATAGATTCCCTGCAAGACGATGCCGAGGCGGTGGCGCTGGCAGCGAAGCTGGGCTATCCGGTAATGATCAAGGCGTCATTCGGAGGCGGCGGCCGGGGCATAAGGATAGTGCAGAGCGAAGAAGAGCTGCTACGCGTCTTAGACACGGCCAGGAGCGAGGGTGAAGGCGCCTTCGGACGCTCGGAGATCTATTTGGAGAAGGTCTTGGAAGAGCCCAAGCATATCGAATTTCAGATTCTTGCGGATAAACAAGGCAGTATTATCCATCTTGGAGAACGGGACTGCTCGATCCAGACCTCCAAGCACCAGAAGCTGCTGGAGGAATCTCCCTGCGCGCTGCTTACTCCCAAACTGAGGACAAAGATGGGTGAGGCGGCGCTGAAAATTGCCAAGTCAATCAACTATGTCAATGCCGGAACTATTGAATTTCTTTTGGACAAGGCCGGCAAATTCTATTTCCTTGAGGCAAATACAAGGATACAGGTGGAGCATCCTTTAACGGAAGTTATCACGAGCACGGACCTGGTAAAAGAGCAAATACGCATTGCGGCGGGGGAGCGCTTAGGCTACACGGAACGAGACATACAATCTAAGGGACATGCAATCGAGTGCCGCATCACGGCGGAGGATCCGGATAATCATTTTCTGCCGTGCGCGGGCAAGATAGATTCACTTATTCTGCCCGGCGGCCCCGGAGTGCGCGTTGATACCCATCTCTATGCCGGCTATATGGTGCCTCCGTTTTATGATGCGCTCTTGGCCAAGCTGATTATCTGGGGAAAAGACCGGCAGGAAGCTATTGCCAGGGCAAACCGGGCGCTGTCCGAATTCCATATCGGCGGGATTAAGACCACCCTACCGCTGCATAAAGAGATCCTTGCCAATGCCTTCTTCCGCAAGGGCGAGACTTATACAAACTTTATCACTCGCAGGATAAAGGTGGACTAATTTTCGCCTGGCAGTTTCGCTGATTCTCAGCGATTCATTCCCATTTGAGATTAGAGAGTATAAAGGTGATCGTGCCTTCGCCATTTATCGGGCGCAGGCACTTAAATCCGAATCATTTATAAATGATTCGGATTAGGAGATTTGTTATGGGAAAGCGGCGGGCTGCCAGGGAATTGGCCCTGAAGCTCTTGTTCCAAGTTGATCTGACGGAGACTTCGATTACAGAGGCGCTGGAGTCAGCCTTAAAAGCCGCCTCCCATGAGGAGGCGACGATTTCGTTCGCCTGCCAACTGTCGGAAAAAATCCTGGCAAATTTGGAAGAGATTGACCGGCTGATCTCCAAATACACCAAATTGTGGCCTATAGACCGCATGGCGAATGTGGACCGCTGTCTCCTGCGCATGGCGATATGCGAGATACTCTACTTCGATGACATCCCCCCCAGCGTTTCGGTAGATGAAGCGGTGGAGTTGGCGAAGAAGTATTCGACCGCCGATTCAGGCCGCTTCATAAACGGGGTGCTAGGCAGTTTAATAAGAGATCTAGCAGGCGACGCCACTTAGGATAAATTAAACTGTTTTCATTGGATTTTATTCGAAGTTTGCAGTGCAACGCCCGGCTATGTCGCGATTTACATACAAATTCTTCTACTTTCTTTTAGATAAATCTTGCTTTTTCACAGCCAATCAACTATCCTATCAATTAATAATAGCACCTCCTGTTGGGTATTCGACTCGTCAACCTTCGTATGCTGCATTATTATTCATTTCCATTGCTGTATGGAGTCGAAGCTTAGTATGAAGGGAGGCCGGCCGTGGCAAGCAAAGAGACCCGGAGTATAGGTTGGTTCCCCCTGCGCGGTTCATGGGAGGAATCGGTGCTCAGTTGGAATGAGCAAATTGACATTGCGGTGCGGCGCCGGAGAACGTCCCCTGCTTTTTTAAGCCGGACCAAGTCGAAGGTGCTCCCAAATGGACTGGAAGCAGTTGAGGAGGATCAAGCCGCCTCAGCGGTCAGCTAAAATCGCTGTCAACTAATAATTCTCTCAGGAGAAGCTGAAGCAAACTTTTTTAGTCCGATCGGCAAACGCGATACGGAATCATAAGTCAGGAAAGTCATGGCAATCAAGCCGGAAAGGGGCCGCAAGGCCCCTTTCGCATGGCCCTGAAATTCCGACTAGCGCCTTTTCCATTTTGCCAACAGGTTCTACCAGCGGAACATCTCGCCGCCGGTGATCAGAATATCGGTTCCGGTAATGTGCCGGGCGCAATCGGAGGCAAGAAAGCAGACCAGGTTGGCAATATCCTCAGGCCGGGCGGCGCGCCCAATGGGAATCTGCGCTTCAAACGCTTTGAGCTTCGCGCCCTCCAAACCTTTTTCCCGCATCATATCTGTAATCACATTGCCGGGGGAGATGCTGACCACATTGATATTGAAGGGCGCGAGTTCGATGGCCGCTTCAATGGAGAAGATCAGCGCGGCGCCCTTTGATATGCCGTAGGGGCTGGGGAGTTGGGGCGCATAGGCGCGATAGGAGACGATATTGATTATCTTGCCGTAGCGGCGGCTCTTCATGTGGGGCGCCACGGCTTTGACGCAGTTCACCACACCTACGCAATTAACCGACATGACCTTCTCAATATCGGCGGCCGTGGTTTCCTCAATAGTTCTGGTATGGGTGGACATGCCGGCATTGTTGACCAGAATATCCAGTTGGCCGAATTCGGCGAGGGCCGCCTTCACCATCTCCTCTACCTCAGCAAGGCTCGCAACATCCGCCTTGAAGGAGATAGCGCGGCCGCCGTTTTGGCGAATCGCGGATACCACTTGCGCGGCGGCCTCTGCGTGAGCCAGGTAATTGACCACTACCGCGGCGCCCTCCTGTGCCAGTGAGCAGGCGGCGGCCGCGCCTATGCCCCTGCTGCCGCCGGTTACGATGGCCACTTTTCCCGAAAGTTCAAGGTCCATTTATACCTCCCAAAAAATAATTTACGAAAAAGTTCATTTACAAAGTCATGATGTTGAGCAGCAGGATAGGGAAGAGGTTGAAGAGAGCATGGGCGATAACCGCCGGCACAATTGAGCCGGTGCGCTCCACCGACCAGGCCAGCCCCATCGCCAGGACGAATAAGGGAAGTGCGGAAAGAATATCCTGATGGCCGAGGGAAAATAGCACGGAGGAGACTACCATACCTGCGACAGGCCCCCATTGCTTGCGCAAGCCTCGATAGAGCAAACCTCGAAAGACCGTCTCTTCCGCGGCCGGCACAACACAGCAAACCATGAGAATCAGAATTATGCGCATGGGAATGGATTGCGCGGTTGATACCAAAAGCAGGGAAGGCTCATGCGGCTTCGCGCCGGTAAAATGCTGGATGATAAATGCAATGCCTTGACCAACGGGTGAGAGGATAAATATCGCGGCGGCGAGCATTAGAAATGCGCCAAATGGGGCAAATTTCCAGCCGGCAATCACCTTCTCATTAGTTCGCAGCCGCAGCCAGCCAACGGCCATGAGCGCCGCAATTCCGGAGGCCGCAGTAGCTACCAAAGCTTGCCCACTGTGAGGCCAGAAATGCTGAGCAATTAAGACCAAGGGGCCGCCGACGACGAACTGCGCCACCAGCCAAATCAGAAAACACTCCGAAGCCTCACTCAAGGTTGGGGCGCGGTCTTTGAGGGAGAGAGTTTCCACAGACTCAGGCTCAATTTCGGCGGGCGGCGCCGCAGCTTTTGGGGGCAACAGCTTATGCCGCTTCAAAACAATGATGCAAATGATGCTTAGCAAGGGCAAAAAGAGCCAGGCAACCATATTTAGGACAAGTACTGAGATGGCAAATGGCGCGGATTCCTGATAGCCGAGAAGCCATTGTTGTTCCGCCTTTCCTTGCTCGCCAAGTTTTGTGTAAATTGCAGCCAACCAGAGCCGCCGCGCGGGATTGTGCTCTATAAAGGTCATCACATCAGGATTGCGAAGCAGCGCGGGGTCAGGGACAGGATCAAGCACAAGTGTCTTAAGCGCCGAATACGCGGCCGGCACTTTCTCAAGGGTTCGCGCTGCCGGCTTTCCAAGCTGCTCTTGCACAACGGCCAGGGCAAAGCGAAGATTGTAATCTTTTGGATTAGCTTTGAGCGCGCTTTGCCAGGGATCAACTACGGCCTGAAGGATGTCATTGTTTGGCTGAAGTTTGGAAGCTGGACTGTTGCGGTTAATATGCCTCAGGAAGAGATAAGTTCTTAATTGCAGCCGACCTTCCGCTGCCGCCAACCTCCCCCAGCCCTGCTTGAGATTAGGTTCTTTTTGCTGCCCAAGGAAAGATAGGGCTAGAATGGCGATAAAAATAGCCACAGCAATCAGGAAAAAGGTTATGCCCTGAGAGGATTTTTGGTCCATGCTGAATTCTACCATGAACTGCCGGAGATTACTTTGCTAAAAGTCCGTAAATGATCTGCAGTAGAATCAACGCCAAAAGAGGAGCGAGGTCAATGCCGCCGGTCTTCGACGGAGGCAATAATCGCTGCAGAGGCCGCAGCACTGGATCAACCAGCCGGATAATCAGCTTTCCGATAGGATTATAGCGCAGGCTGGGAATCCAGGAGATGATCACCCGGGCTATGATAAGGTAAAGGGCGATTCGATAAATGATGTAGATGAGATTGGCAGGTTGCATTTGTGATAACAATTCCTTCAGGAATATTTCTAGCTGGAAAGCTCCCGCGAGCGCTCCGTGGCGCGCAGCACGGCTTGAATAAGGCTGGAACGAAAGGCGCCTTTTTCCAGAGTGGCGAGGCCTGCTATGGTCGTCCCGCCCGGCGAGGCGACCATATCCTTGGCGGCGGCCGGATGCTGCCCCGTCTCTTTTAACAAGGAGGCCGCCCCCAGAACGGTTTGAATCGCAAGGGTTTGGGCAACTTGGCGAGGCAGGCCGGCGGCCACGCCGCCATCGGCCAGAGCCTCAATGAAGAGAAAGACGTAGGCGGGGCCGCTGCCGGAAAGTCCGGTTACCGCATCCATATATTTTTCTTCGACCTCAACCACCTCGCCCACGGCCTTAAATATCTGGATAACGCGTTGTTTCGATGCTTTGGGAACCTCCGGGGCGAAAGCTGCGCCCGCCATACCTGCGCCGACTAAGGCCGGGGTATTGGGCATCACTCTGGCAAGGATTACTTTATCGTCTTTAATATAGGACTGCAATCTGGAGATGGGAATGCCGGCGGCGATGGAAATCAGGATTTGTCCGCCTTTTAATCGCGGCCCAATCTCGGCCATAACGGCATCCACCATTGCGGGCTTCACGGCAAGTATGATGACCGGCGCTTTTTCCACCGCTTCCCCATTCGAGCCGGCGCGAAGTATGCCCAATTCCTTAACCAGCGCATCGAGGCGGGTTGGCTCGGGATCGCTGCCGATAAGCTCCCGGGGCCGCGCAAGCTTGGCCTTGAGCAGCCCGCGCATCAATGCGCCGCCCATGGCGCCGGCGCCGATAAAAGCGATGAGATTGTTGTTTTTCATTTCAGCCCCATAAACATCTAATCATATTATTTCATACTTAGAGACTATATCAAGATCCATGTTTGTTGTGGCACGGGCGTCCCGCCCGTGATTGGAAAATCCATAGTCATGGGCAAGATGCCCATGATACAGCAATCACAAATCAAAATTCTTCTGGCTTTGATATAGTCTAATAATATAGAGTCATTATTATAACTTATCGTCATTATATAATGCGCTCAACACTGAATGGCTAGGCCTAAAGGCCGCCATGGCGGTCACTACGTGACCTAGCCACGTTCAACCCCAAACATTTTCGCATTTATTTCCATAAATACGAAAATGCTTGAAATATCGCGAATAATGCCCTTAAAGACCATCTCTCAAGGGCATTTATTATCGCAATATTTACTCAAACAGGCAAGCGCTAGACGGTGGCGCTTTGCTGTTCCTGCCAGAAGGCCATATCTTCGCTTTGGGCGCGGGAGCGCTCATCCAGGTCGGTGGCGATATCTACATCCCGCGGAGTCAGCAGAAAGATATCATCGCCCACGGCCTCCATCTGGCCTTCGATGGCATATACTACGCCGGCAAGAAAATCGAAGACTCTTTTGGCAGCTTGCTCGTCGAGATCCTTCAGATTGACGATTACCGCGCTGCGGGCGCGCAGGCAATCGGCGCAAGACGGCGCCTCATCCCTCGAACGCGGCCGGCGGACATGGATTTCTTCTCCATGCGAACTGTGTAGAGAGAGAAGTGAAGCCTTCTTCTTTTTGGCAATGGATTGCGGAACTGCGGTTGAAATGGTTTCCTGCCCTTCACCCTCTTCGAAGAGCCATCCTTTTACTCGGTCGAGCACACCGATCATGCTGTTTCCTCCTGTGCTGTAATGTAAGATTCGATCTCTGCTGTATTTTAAGCTGCTAACTTCGGCCTGCGCCCTTAGACTATTGCCGCTGGCGGCGCGGGCCGAAGATACCTGTTCCTATACGGACTAGATTCGCGCCTTCCTCTATAGCTACCTCAAAATCGTGCGTCATTCCCATAGAAAGCAAGCGCATCGTTAAATTTGGCAAATTTAATTGCGAAATTTCGCGAAATATTTGCGATAGAAGTCTAAATTCGCCTCTCGCCGCCTCCGGATCGGGTTCAAATCTCCCGATGGTCATCAAGCCTTGCAATGATAGGCCTGGCAAGATGGCGATTTCCTCAACCAGCCTCCGCGTCTCCTCCGGCGCCACCCCGAATTTCGAGGTTTCGCTCGAAGTATTTACCTGGAGAAGGATTTGCGCGGTTTTCCCGGCCGCCGCGGCTCTTCGGCTCATCTCCTGCGCCAACTTTAAGCTGTCCACGCTCTGTATAAGACTGAATTCCTCCAAAGCGGCATTCACTTTATTGCGCTGCAGGTGGCCGATGAAATGCCATCTCGCCTTGCTTTTGACCTGCGCCTTCTTGCCGATGGCTTCCTGCAGGTAATTTTCCCCCAAATCCGTTACCCCGGCCTCAATCGCCTGCTCGATGCGCTTCGGCTCCACGCCTTTGGAGACCGCCACCAGCAAAATTTCTTCTACTTTGCGCCCCGACTTCGCCGCCGCAGCGGCAATTCGTTCCCTGATTCGAGCCAGATTGTCAGCAATTTCCTGCATTTCTTTGTCGCCAGCAAGAGAATATACCACATGCTATTAAGATTGCATAAAAATGATGAGAAAAATGTTTGGATGAGGGGTAAAGGAGGGTTGATTGGAGGGGTAAGGGGATGGCTGCGGCTTGGTCCCATTATCATTAAAATCATACGCAATGGAAGTTATAATACCCAGCACATCAATCTTGGTCTGTGAGCGGTCCATCGCATCAAAGGAATTTGTTGTTCGCCGCCCCAGCGGGTATACCACAAAAGTGACGTCCCCGGCGCGCCTATCTCGGCTTCCACCTGGCACTGAGAATTGTATTTATATTTGGCTACTGACTCTTGCTTTAGACGAAGGCAATTGAATTTTAAAACATTACATGTTACGTCCAGCGGGCGCGACTTCACAACTTTTGGTGCCCAGGATGGACGCAGCCAATTTGCCCCGTGCTTGGGTCATACTTGTACAACTCTCCTCCAACAGGGCATGTCATCTGAAGAGTTGGATTCTTATTCGTTAGGTCAGAAAGAGAATGAGGCTTTTGAGTGGCCATTTGAATAGCCATACGTATCTGCTGAAGGTTACCTGCGCAGGAAGTTAAGTCCGACAGTGCCGCTACTGCAGGATTTTTGATCTTACAATACCCACTTAGATTTACATCTCCCATTGGACAAGTATATGCAAATTTTACAGGGCCACTATACACAGCAAACTGTACAAGCAGTTTGTCTCGCCAATTATGGGCAGATGCAGCAACATCATAGCGATATTCATATTCACCGGTAGAAAGATTCATCTTCTTATTTTGAATCCGAAAACTCTCTCCAACTTGCCCAATTTTGATTATTATAGTTCTATCATTCTGCAACCAAACTAAAGCCAAGAAGCTGACCGGTTGCATATTGCCATTAACGAGATATTTATCATCGCCCACATAATACTCATCTGGTCTTAGCTTAAAGAATTCCCCTGGCACAACCTGTTTTGCGAGTATTTTAGGTCCATCAAAAGGATTATTGCCACTATTATCGACAATCGTTTGTTGGACTTTATCAAGAGGAGGTGTGATATTCTTCTCCCTATAAATTAGGGGTGTAAATTTTGGTTCAAAATGAAGATTAGTAGTAAACCCTGAACATGGCTTGTTTTTATAAATCCATATAAGTTGATCGTCGGACTTGATAACATCTCCCGTCCCCCAAGTATTCGTGTCATCAGGCATGCCATGAACCTTTATAACTTCTTCCCGACGCATACCATTCAATGGCGATAAAGTATATTTCGGAATTTCTAGTTGGTTTGACATTTCCGTTTGTTTAACGTAAGATGCGGTTGCTGAATTCCGTGAAGCTTTTTGTTCAATTTGTTTGGATTGCGCCGCATCAAAAGAAATAGCAGTCTTTTGATTGCCACACCCAACTACGACAATAAAACTCGTGACAATCAAACAAATCAATTTTTTCATCTTCTCCTCTATACAGTGTCAGAGTTGGTGGGACATAAAATTAGGGTGGTTAGGATTTTGCACTTTCGGGTGTTTACGCCCCTAAATTTTTGTGTTCCGCATACTTTAAATAAAGGGATATCAACCTTATTGGGAGGCGATAACCCAGCAGAATGAGCTGATTTCCCGCGAAGCATTTCTTTGACAGCTTGAGGTAGAACTTGCGGAAAGCATAATCCTGGAATACCGCCGCTAGGTTATTCCCGCGTTGGGTTATATTATAAGACAAATTAGGAATCACCAACTTGGCGCTTTTTGGCATGGCTAAAAATATCCCCAATCGCTCCAAATGTCAAGAAATGGGGTTGTTTTTCCCTATTTGGCAAGCAAATCATACTCGGAGGCTTCAGTTATTTTGCAGTTGATAAAATTACCCGGCTGAGAGGCACACCTGCGCGCTGGCAGGTCTATGATTACCTCCCCGTCAATTTCCGGCGCGTCGCGATAGGAGCGGCCGATTAGCTGCTTTTTCTCTACCAGTCTGCCAGAGTGATTCCGAAGTGTTGTGGGGGCGGGCTTCTGTAAAGCCCGCCCGCCACAAGTCGTTGGCGGGTCGCCTAAGAAGGATGGTGACCGGCGGGGTTCACGAAACCCCGCCCCCACTAGCGGATCATCAAAATCTTTGTGGTGGACTACTATCTTCTCGACCAGCACTTCCATCTCTTTTCCCACCCAGAGGCGATTGCGTTCCAGGCTGATCTTTTGTTGAGTCAGCATGAACCGGTCAAAGCGCTCTTGCGCTAACTCTTCAGGCACTTGATTGTCAAGTTCGGCGGCGGGGGTCCCCGGCTCCCGGCAATAGACGAATGCGCCGACGCGGTCCAGTTGCGCCTGCTGGAGGAAATCGAGCAGCGTCTCGAATTCCGCATCGGTTTCTCCGGGGAAGCCGACGATAAAGCAGGAGCGCAGCGCAATATCCGGCATCATTTCCCGCAGATGCGCAATGAGTTTCAGATAGCCCTCGCCCGAGCCGGGACGGTGCATCATTTTCAAAATGCGGGGATGGGCATGCTGCAGCGGCAAATCCAAATAATGGCAGATCTTATGCGAATCGGCGATCGTCTCCAGCAGGTCGTCAGCGAGGGCATTGGGGAAAGAATACATCAGCCTGATCCAGCGAATGTCCTCTATTTCATCCAGCCGGGTGAGCAGTTGCGAAAGGTTTGCGTCGATATCGCGGCCATAGGCGGTGGTATCCTGCCCGATCAGGACGACTTCTTTGACGCCGCGTTCGGCCAGGACCTTCACTTCCCGCACGACCGAATCGGGCTGACGGCTGCGAAACTTCCCCCGGATGCTGGGAATAGTGCAAAATGAGCAGCGATGCGAGCAGCCATCGGCAATCTTCACATAAGCCGTCCAGGGCGGAGTCAGCAAGGCGCGGGGAGTGAGATGGTCATATAGGTAGGTGGACAGACGCGGCTTGGATGGGGGCGGGCTTTGTCCTTCGGCGGAAACTAACCTGCCGACAATCTCGACGATGTTGGGGATATCGTCAACTCCCATAAAGGCGTCAATTTCCGGGAATTCCTCGGCCAGGGAAGCGCCTTCGCGTTCGGTCAGGCAGCCTGCGCAAATGACCGCGCGGCAGACGCCCTTCGATTTCAGCTTCGCCGTCTCTCGCAAGGTCTGCTTGGCTTCGGCCACTGCGGGCGCGATAAAAGAACAGGTGTTGACAATAATAACTTGCGCCTCTTCGGGCTGGGCGGTAAAGCTGAAGCCGGCCTGTTGGAGATAGCCGGCGATGATTTCCGAATCAACCAGGTTCTTAGGACAGCCCAGGGAGATAATGCCGACCGCGGGGGCGGATGACTCGCTGGAAACGGCCGCTATTCGTTGCTTTTTCCGGGGCTCAGGAGGTTTCATATTATCCTACCTATCTCAGCTACGGGCAGTGGAAGCTAAGGTCGCCGACGCTGCATAGCCTGCGGCTCTGCAGCTATGGCGACGTAGCGCTTCCACTGTAAAGGCGAAAGCTAAGGCTTTCGCACTTCATGTTCCGCGATTTTCAAAATATTTCTGCAGCTTGAATTGGTGTTACATGGAGTGCGGAGTGCCTTAGGCACTCCGCCTTATTTGCGGAAGCCCTAGCTTCCGCATAATGAAGCCTTGTGTATTTAGGGAAAACCCTCACGGCATTCCATGAGCCTCCGTGCCGGCTTTAATGATTAGCGAGATATTTCAGCCCAACGACCCGTCTCGAAAGGCCGTCATGTAGTTCATGCAAAATTCGTCCTGACCCAGGAGCGCTTCACTCGCGCGCAAGACGGCCATGATGTGCTTGTCCGTGGGATCCATAATCGCCGCTCCGAGGCCGGAGGCCATGGCCATCGCCAGCAAGGTGCGGTTGAGCAAAGCCCGCCCCGGCAAACCGAAGGAGATGTTGCTCAGGCCATAAACCACATTAACCGGCGCGAGTTTATGGGAAATCAGCCAGGTGGCATTCAAAAGCTCGCGGCCCTGTTCCGGTTCCGCGGAGATAGCGCGCACGAGCGGATCAATATAGATATTTTCGGCTGGAATGCCGGCCGCTTTCGCCTGGTCAACAATCTGCTTGGCAATCTCGAAGCGCTCATCGGCCGTTGCGGGCATGCCGGAATCCACCAGGGTAAGCCCGATAAGCTGGCAATTGTATTTTGCCGCCAAGGGAATAACCGCCTTGGCTTTCTCCGTTTCTGCGGTGGTGGAATTAAGCAGCGCCTGCCCTTTTACGATTTCCAGGCCGGCGGCCAAAACCTCGGGACTGGCCGAATCCAGGCAGAGCGGGGTATCCACCACTTCCTGCACGGTCTTGATCAGCCAGCAAAAATCGTCCTTTTCCCGGTCCGGATGGGTGCCGGCATTGACATCCAGCCAATAGGCGCCGGCCTGCACTTGCGCCTGCGCCAGTTCCTGGATGAATTTAACATCCCGCGCCTGGATCGCCGCGCCCGTCTTCTTTAAGGTTCCATTCAGTTTTTCACCAATGATACGCATTATCTAGTCTCCTCTTTGCTCTTAATCGCATTCTAATGACAATTTTTTGTCGTTAGAATGCGATTAAGGGCTCAACTGAACCCATAGGTTCTCGAATTATGAAATAGCGAGATTGAAATGACAACATATTGCTCTTCCTCGTAACAGTTCACAATTGATGAGAAAATATATTCGAGAGCCATTAATCTCAACTCTCCATGCCTGCAAATAGCCGACCCAGATTACAAACATTTTCTTGTGTTGGGAGCGGGCTTCGCAAAGCCCGCTCAACTTTGTTTTGGGCGGACTTTGCGAAGTCCGCCCAAAACTTCAACCTGTATGCTCATTTTTTATTCATCCGAAGGAACAAGTCGCTCAAGCTGCGGGATTAATAAGGGCATGTCTTGCTCAATTGCTCTCCAAACCTCATCCAAATCAATATCGAAATATTCATGCACCAAACGATGCCGCATGCCGATAATCTCACGCCACGGTATTTCTTGATGCGACTGCCTGAATTCAGGAGAGAGCATCCGCGAAGCTTCACCAATCACTTGAATCATGCGAATAACCGCATCCTGTTTTTCATTGTTCGCTTCAAACTGTTCTCTAGATAGACCACCGGTATATTCAATGATTCGTCGAGCAGCTATCAGAATGTCCAATAGGTAGGTTTTATCCTGCAACATAGATAGGCTCCACTGATTCAAGAATATGTTTGCGACGGAGGTAATTCTCGCTCCTTTCGATAGTCTTCCGAATTACCAAATCCACCTCTCGCCCGAATATCTCCCTAAGTTCATCCTCCATATGCACCACATCGAACAGGCTCCATTCGGCCTCCGGCGCGAAGCTTACCAGAACATCCACATCACTGTCCGACCGAAAGTCGTCGCGCAAAACCGAGCCGAACAGCGAGAATTCGGTAATCTTCCACTTTTGGCAGAACGCGGCAATCCTGGCTGGTTCTATCTGGACCTGTATGCTCATTTCTCTCTCACGCTATCTTGACGGCCAGCGCCGGTAATGATTCAGTTTCCAGTGTTTTCAAATCAAGCTTCATTGAGGCATGCTGAATATCAATGCCTACAACATTGCCTTCTGCATCGAAATCCACGACCAGCCCTTCCACAATTTCGCGCGAGTCCGCGCTGGGCTTGTCATTCAAGTCTATGTAGAGCGAATCAGTCTCCGGATAGTAATGGAGTTTCATTATATGGATTTCTTTATATCCGATCTCTCCAATCCCTTCACCAGCGCAACCAGCGCCTCGTTCAAAGGCGCCCGCAAGCCCAGCGCCGAGGCTGCGCCGACCACTGCGCCGTTAATCTCATCTATCTCGGTGGGACTTCCCCGCAAGACATCGGCCAGCATTGAATTAATGTTCTCCGCGGTCCTGCTGCATACCTCTTTCGCCCGCGCCGCCGCGCTCGGGTAAGGCAGCGACAGGCCATTGGCGGTCGCTATGGCGGCAGCTTCTTCGGCCACTCGCTCAAGCAGGTCAACTAAAGCGGGCTCCTTCAAAAGTTCGCCGTTTTTCAAGCGCGTCAATGCGGCCAAGGGATTAATCGCGCAATTTAGAACCAGCTTGCCCCAGAGGGCGCCGGTCAAATCCGCAGTAATGGTAGTTGCTATGCCGGCTTTGTCGAGCAGCGATTTTACTGTCTGCAAATTTGAGGCAGAAGGGGCAAAATCCATGCTCCCGATAATCGTATCTCCTGTCCCGGTATGCATAACATGGCCGGTTTCCAACAAGATCGCTCCATAACCGGTTGTGCCGCCGATTATGCGCTCGAAATTAACCAATGCTTCGGCAAGCCGGGTAACATTTGCCAGACCGTTTTGCAGGGTCAAGACTATGGTCTTATTGCCCAAGCAAGGCGCGGCGCGCTTAATCGCCGCAAGGGTTTGGAAGGCCTTGACACATATGAAAATTAAATCGGCTTCCCCAATTTCCTCCGCATCGGCAGTGGCTTTTATGGGAACCTTAAAGCCGCCACTGGGAGTCTCCACTTGAAGGCCCGTCTTGGAAAGCTGCCGGGCGCGCTCCGGCCGATGATCCAACAGAGCAACTTCTTCGCCCGCACGGGCCAAAAAGCCGCCAAACAGACATCCCATTGCGCCAGGGCCAACAATGACTATCTTCATAGGTTTAGGATATTTCCAATAATCCCGTCCAAAAATTCACTAAAGCGCTGCTACGCTTTACGTTCAGCGCTGAACGCTGAACGCTCAACGTTCAACGCACCTTGTCCCACTTGGACAGTTCCTGCAGTTCCGCGAGCGAGCTGCCGGCGTCAATCTCCGCGCGCAGGCGATTCTCCCGCTCCAACACATCCATCCCGCGATTGGCCCATTCCACGGCCTGTTCGCGAGGGATGTGAACCACACCGTCATCATCTCCCAACAACCAATCCCCGGGTTGGATAGTCATGCCGGATACCTTGATGGGAACGCCCAATTCGCCCAGCCCGCGCGGCTCGCCTGCATTCGGCATATGCAGCTTTGCAAAGGCCGGAAATTGCATCGCGCGAATCTCAGGCGTATCTCTGATCGCGCCATCTATCACGACTCCCGCCAGGCCCTTTTTAATTGCGGAATGAGTAGCCAGTTCACCCCAGACCGCCGGCCCTATGCCGCCGGCCTCGACCACTATCACGTCTCCGGGACTGGCATGGTCTATCGCCTGCACGGGCTTGGACCAATCGCCCGGAGCGGTGCGCACACAATAGGCCGTGCCAACCAGCTTTGCTCCCGGCACGATTGATTTGATGCCTTCCAGCACCCCGCCCCGGTGCATGGCATCGGAGAGATTGGGAGTGGAAATCTTGCTTAATATCTCGCGAATGTGGGACTCCGCGCCGCGGCGATAAAGCTGAGTGGGAATACTAATCCTCTTTGTCATCGCCAGCTTTATCTCTTCCGTGGCGCTGCGCGCATCGGCTGATTTGGTTATGGCGCCGCCAATTACCACCACTTGCGCGCCGGCCTCGACCGCATCCGCGGCATTCTCCGAATTGATCCCGCCGGCAACGGAAATCGGTATGTTTACCGCCGCGCGCAACTCGCGCAGAAGTGCGAATGAATCCGCCGCCTGCATTTGGCGGTCAATGGGAGTATGCAGATTAATGCCGCTCACGCCCAACTCCTGCATCCGTTTGGCGCGGGCGATGGGATCGGGCAACTCCATCACATCGGCCACGATTTGCACTCCGTATTCGCGCCCCGCGGCAACACATTCGGAAACTGTGGAATCCGAGGCCGCGGCCAAAATATAGACCACATTCGCGCCGGCCTTGGCGGCATATTCAACTTCCAGACGGCCCGCATCCATGGTCTTCATATCAGCCACAATGGTGTGGTTGGGAAATTCCCGGCGCAGGGCGCGCACGGAATCCAGGCCCACGCTCTTTATCAAAAGCGTGCCCGATTCCAGCCAATCCGCACCGCCGGCAACGACCTCGCGGGCCACCTTCATGGCTCTCTCTAATTCGATAAAATCCAATGCTACTTGAAGCACGGGTCCCGTAGTCTTTTGCGGCATTTCAGTGAATCTCCTTTCTACCTACCACGGCTTTGCTCCCGGCGGCCGCCGGCAAACTGCGGCGATGATGGAAATCGGACGCTTGCTCGAAAGCATAAGAGACCTGCAGCAAAGCCTGCTCACCCAGCAGCTTGCCGACTATCTGCAGACCTATGGGCAGGCCATCGGAAAAGCCGCACGGGATCGAGATCGCCGGCAGGCCGGCAAGATTAACCGGGATTGTGCAAACATCGGAAAAATACATGGACAAGGGATCGTCGGACCTTTCTCCCAAACGAAATGCGACCGTCGGGCTGGTAGGGCCGATCAATACATCGTAACGTTTGAAGGCCTTTTCAAAATCCCGCACCATCAGGGTGCGGACCTGCTGCGCCTTTTGATAATAAGCGTCATAAAAGCCCGCGCTCAGGGCATAAGTTCCCAGCATGATGCGCCGCTTCACCTCCGCGCCAAAGCCCTGGTCTCGGGTCTTGCGATACATATCAATGATGTCATCGCCGGGCGCGCGAAAGCCGTATTGCACGCCGTCATAGCGCGCCAAGTTGGAGGACGCCTCCGCCGGCGCAATGAGATAATAGGTCGCCACACAGTAGCTCAGGCTCGGCAGAGATACTTCCTCAATGGTCGCGCCGAGATTTTCCAGGATTTTCAAGGCCGCGCCCACTTCGCCGGCCACCTCCTCCCCCACTCTTTTCCCCTCATATTCAAAAAATTCTTTGGGCAGGCCGATTTTCAAACCCTTGATATCTTTCCCCAAATCTTGCGTAAAATCCGGCGCCGGCAAGTCAATCGAAGTCGAGTCCTTGGGATCATGGCCGCAAATCGCATTCAGAAACAGCGCGCAATCCCGCACATCCTTGGTAATCGGACCGATCTGGTCCAGGCTGGAGGCAAAAGCAATCAGTCCATAACGCGAGACGCGCCCATAAGTCGGCTTCATGCCCACAACTCCGCACAGCGACGCGGGCTGGCGAATCGAGCCGCCGGTGTCCGTCCCCAATGCAACAATCGCCTCATTTGCCGCCACCGCCGCGGCCGAGCCGCCGCTGGAGCCGCCCGGCACCCGGTCCAGGCCCCAGGGATTATGCGTGGGCCCGAAGGCGGAATTTTCCGTTGAGGAGCCCATGGCAAATTCGTCCATATTCGTCTTGCCTAGCAATATCAGCCCGGCCTCCTGGCAGCGCGTCACCACGGTCGCATCATAAGGCGGAATGAAATTCTCCAGTATCTTTGAACAACAGGTCGTGGGCATGCCCTTCGTGCACATAATATCCTTGAGCGCCAACGGCACGCCCGCAAGCGGCGGCAGCTTTTCCTTTTTGGCAAGCCGCCGGTCTATCTCATCAGCTTGCTGTAAAGCCACCTCAGGCGTCGTCCGCCTATAGGCCCGCACCAGCGGCTCCACCGCGTCAATGCGCGCCTGCACCGCCCGCGTTACCTCCCGGCAAGAAACCTCGCCCGCCGCCAAAAGCTCACTTATCTCATGTGCCGTTAACTCGCTAAGTTCCAATTTAACCCCATTCCCCTAAAATTCCCGCAAAACAACCTTCCGGCGGGCTTCCATTTCCCCGCCATCTCTTTGACCCTGAGACCCTGAGACTCTGAGACCCAATACTCTGAACTCTGAACTTGCCTTTCCCCTACTCAATGATCCGCGGCACCTCAAAACACCCCTGTTGCTCCTGGGGCGCATTCGCCAACACCTCGTCCTGGGTCAAGGATTCCTTCATATTGTCTTCTCTGAGCACATTCTGCATGGGAATAGCATGGGAAGTAGGCGGCACCCCGGTGGTGTCCAAGGCCCGCAACTCCTGAAAATAATCCAGAATGGCGGAAAGCTGCCGCGTGAACAACTCCCGCTCCTCCTCCGTCAATTCCAGCCTGCTCAACAACGCAACATGATCAACTTCTTCCGGTGTAATAGGCAATTTCGGCCTCCATATTATCCGTCCCGCTGATTATAGCATTTGACTGAATAGCGCGGCAACTCAACTTCATCGCCCTACCGCTCTCCAACAAACAACGCCACCCCCCCCCGCCGCTTTCATCTTTCGCCTTTCCTCCCTCTGGTTTTGCCTTTTTACTTTTTACTTTTTACTTTCTGGATTCATCCTTGTCGTTCCTCCATCCCCCTAATCCCTAGCCTCTTTAACCTT
>Ga0315288_10000363_pt1 | contig 57272 bp, 79 predicted proteins | sample YL17G11_20_MG_FD_203454 | JGI IMG/M metagenome (GOLD analysis project Ga0315288, IMG submission 203454) | Sediment microbial communities from Yellowstone Lake, YNP, Wyoming, USA - YL17G11_20 | ecosystem: Environmental > Aquatic > Freshwater > Lake > Sediment | place: USA: Wyoming | collected...
GACTACGTCCATTCGGTCCTGGAGGTTCGAGTATTCCCATAACGGCACCGAACGTGGAAGAATCTGGTGTGTCAACGGTCGTCAAGACCACCGTGAAAGTCTAGGAAAAGGAGCCGGGACATGGCCGCACAGGCATCTCTCGCCCGCCCTGGCGTGGAAGTCATCCAGGTCTTCAGGACGGTCTCCCCGACCGTGCAGACCCCTACGTTGGTCCCTTCCATCGTCGGCGCGTGCAAACAGATCGTGGATGCTGTCATCACGAGCGCAGCCGGAGGAAGTCAGGTCAACGCGCAGGCGCAGGTGCGTCTGCCGGCCTTCTTCACCGCATCGAACGGGGCTGGTACGCCACCTGCCTACGCGGGCCTGTCGGGCTCCCTTCAGTTCTCGGTGAACAACCACCCGACCGTGACGGTCACGTTCCTGACTGGAACGTACAAGCCCGCCGACGTCGTCTTCCAGGTCCGCAAGGCTCTGGCTGACTTCGCGGAGACCGCGGCCATCGCCGAGACGGTCGGGTACCCGCCGCTCACGGGCGTGTCGTGGCGTCTTCGAACGCTCGGTTCGGATGAGTTCCAGACCATCAAGCTCGATCCCGATGGCCTCCTGGCTGCCGTGTACACGGGCACGACGGACATCACGAACCCGCTCCTCTACGGACCTGGCGGCACGCTCGACACCCTGACGCTGAGCCTGTCTCACCTCGGGCTCGCGCCCGTCTCGCTGACGCTCAACGGCCTGACGAACACGGCCAACCTGGCGGCGTTCCTCGCAGCCATCCTGGTTGCCTTCCCGTGGCTCGCCACCGCGGTCGCGGGCGGCCCTGGCGGCAACAAGCTCGTCCTGACCACGACCGCGCTCGGGTACGACGAGTACTTCAGCATCGGCTCTGGTACCGCGAACGCGGCCATCGGGTTCGTGACCGGTGCCATGACGCACGGCCGTGGCTCGGCAAGCTCGGTGCTCGCAAGCTTCGGGCTGGACCGCACCGATGTCTTCGTGGGTGCCTCTGGGTACGCGGGCTACGAGCTCGACGTCCCGACCACGAACTTCCCCGACCCCCGAGGTAACCTCGACGAGGTCGTCTTCCAGACCGAGACCGAGCGCGCCTTCGTGTCCGCGAGCGGCGGTGCATCGCTGCTCGAACTGAAGCGCACCCAGGCTCTCCTCCGCAAGGGGCTCGCGGTCACGGTCATCGACAGCGGTGACGGGACGAGCCAGTCGCCCTTCGTGGAGATGCTCGGTGAGGACTTCACGTCCACGGTCACCGTGGCCACGGTCGGCAGCGTGAATGCCGCTGGCATCCCGGTCTTTGTCAGCCTCAACGGCAAGACGGTGATCCTCGGGTACGGCAAGGTTCAGCGGACGGTGCAGTTCGTCAGCCCGCTGACCATCACGGACGTGGTCAACCAGATCAACGCCGTGTTCAACACGGGCAACGGTCTCATCGCGGATGAGTTCCCGTTGGCGTCCGGTCGGCTTCGCCTGACCTGCACGAAGAAGCGCGAGGACGGCACCACCACGGCGCTCGGTGAAGACAGCCATGTCGTGATCTACGGCGGCACGGCCATGACGCCGGTCAACCTCCTCGACAACGCCCTGGTCCCGGTCCTGAAGCTCGGTCGCTTCACGGGTCTGCCTCAGCGGACCGATGTCGGTGACCTCCTGTACGTGGACGGCGTCTTCATCGGCACCATCACGCAGGTCGCACCGGGCGGGCAGAACGCTCGACTGAAGGTCGACAAGCGCCTGAACCTCACCTTCACGGGTGCGAACTTCTACATCGAAGCCCAGAACCTCGCGGCCCTCCCGGCAGGTTCGGTGCTTCGTCCTGCCCCGGACCTCATCGTCGATTCGTACGGGAACCTCCGGTACAAGCTCGGCTTCCTCCGAGACACCATGGGCAAGGTCGTGGAGTCGATTGCCACGACGGCGCTCATCCCCGGCAAGGGTTCGCTGTTCGTCTCGTATCGGGCGCTTCGCCTGGACGTGACCCAGAAGGCCAAGGCACCTGGGCTCCTGCGCATCAACGACACCATCCAGCTCCAGCAGCTTCTCGACCCGGTCTCTCCCGAGAACCCGCTCGCGCTCGGCCTCTTCTTCGCGCTCATCAATGCTCCGGCCATTCAGATCACGGGCCTGGGCGTGGACGAGATCTCCGCGAACGAGCCCTACGGGACCCTCCAGGGTTACTCGAGGGCAACCGCGTACCTCGAGGGCTTCGAGGTCTACGGCATCGCTCCGCTCACGCACTCGACCGAAGTCGGCCAGGTCTTCAAGACCCACGTGGACTTCATGTCGTTGCCCGAGAACAAGGGTGAGCGCATCGTCCTGCTCAACCCCGAGAAGCCGACCCACAAGCTCGACACCCTCGTGGCGTCGGGTGGTGACGGCAACACGGTCGGGGCTGGTGGCCTGACGTTCGACACGGGCATCGGCAACCTGTCCTCGTTGCTGCTCGCGGCGGGCATCGATCCCACGGCGGCCATCCCGGTCTCCGCTGGGTTCTTCCTGAACATCGGGTCGAACAACTTCCACTACAACATCTCGAGCGTCAGCGGCTCCGTGGTGGTGGTCAACCTCGTCTTCCTCCCCGGTGAGAACGACGACGGGTTCTACGCGACCACGGACCTCAACGACCCGCCGCTCCCCACGGCGCTCATCAGCGAGCCCTTCGCGCTTCGCATCCGTGGAGCTCAGCTCATCCTCCTCGACGGAAGCCCCGACAAGGATGGCATCGCTTCGACGTACGCGGCCCTCGCGCAGTCGTACATCGACCGCCGCTACTGGCAGACGATGCCCGACAAGTGCTCGGCGCTCGTGGAGGGCCTCGAGCAGATCATTGAAGGCTTCTACATGAACGCCGGCGTGGTCGGGATGATCGGACAGCAGCCCCCGCAGCAGTCGTTCACGAACTTCCCCATGACCGGCTTCACGCAGGTCATCGGAAGTCAGGACTTCTTCAGCGAGCGACAGCTCAACATCATCGCGGGCGGTGGCAACTACATCATCGTCCAGGATGTCGCGGGCGGGCCACTCATCTCCCGGATGGCCCTGACCACGGACCTGACGAGCATCGAGACCCGCACGGACTCCATCACGAAGATCGTCGACTTCGTGGCGAAGTTCCTCCGGCGCGGTCTGAAGAACTTCATCGGTCGGTTCAACATCACCCAGGGGTTCCTCGATACCTTGGGCCATGTCCTCGAAGGGCTGCTCGGCTTCCTCAAGGAGTCCGGGATCCTCATCGGGGCCACGGTCAACAACCTCATCCAGGACACCTCGGCCCCCGACACGGTCATCATCGACATCACGCTCGATGTTCCGTACCCCTGCAACTACATCCGACTCACGTTGGTGATCTGAGTTTCTCAGAAGAAGGAACACGAACATGTCCAGCGCAACTCTCGGTTTCACTCTCACGTACACGGCTCCCGGTGGAGGGAACGGCACTGCTTCCCAGAGCGTCGTCTCGCCCTACACCCCGCAGGAGGAAAGCACCCTCGACATTCCTGCCGCGACCCCGGCCGACACGGCTTTCGCCATCCCCTTCGGGACGGTGGATTCTGGTGCGGTCCTCGTGGTCAAGAACCGGACTGCTCTCGATGTCGGTCTCCGGATCGATGGCCCCACGGCAGACGGTGTCCTCGTGGCCGGTCAGGTCGTCATTACCATCGACAGCTTGGCGGGTGATGTCCTCAAGGTCACCCAGCTCGCGGCCAACGGTGACCCGGGTACGACCACGTACGAGGTGCTTCGTATCGGTCCGACCACGGTTCGTGTCGTCGCGCACGACGCGGCCTTCGCGTTCCTGAACACCGCCGTCGCGAGCGTTCGGGTCGAGAACCTCGGCAAGTACGCCTTCACGGTTCCTGCTGGTGGCTTCTGTGCGGTGGGTGGGGCCCTCCCGCCGGCGGTGCTCACCTCGAAGCAGCTCAAGAAGGCATCCGTCGTGACCACGGACGTGACGGTCGGCACGGTCGAGACGTTCGTGTTCGGCGCCACCTGATCCAGGGGCATGTACGCAGAGGTCTGAAGGACGTATTACTCAGGAAGACGGAGGTAACGAAGATGGCCGGAAACTTCAGCGATTGGGCACCGTATTCCAACTACGTCCAAGCAGGACTCGTAGATGGTACGTACGCGACGGCAGGATTCACCATGCTGGCTGCTGGCCCGCCTCGCCTCGCCAACATTGGCGGGGCGGCGGCCATCGGTGGAGCGGTGGCCGGGACCGGACAGGCGGCGAACCAGATCGTGCTGCCGATTGGTATCGTGCAGCAGTTCAACCTGTCCCACACCCGCAACTTCTCGCGCATCTTCGAGATCGGGTCGGAGAGGTCGTACTTCATCGCGGGCCGCACGGTCGGGCAGATCGGCCTCGGCCGCATCTACTACCACGGCGCGTCGCTGCTCCGAATCCTGTACGCGTACTACAAGGACGTGAACGGGCCGACGAACTTCGACTTCATGTTCCCCAACGCCGGCTTCGCCGCGATGGCGAACCCGCACGACGTTCAGATCCCGCCGGGGTACGACAACATCTTCATCAACCTGGCCTCGGACCTCTTCGCTCAGCCGATGGGCATCCTGATGTACGTCCGTGACGTGAACCTCGCGGTTCTCGGGGCGATGTACTTCGAGGCTTGCTACATCCCGAACCACACCTGGGCGACGGACAGCCAGGGCGTGCTCATCCAGGAGAACGTCTCGGTGCAGTTCGAGCGCGCCGTTCCCGTCAACGTGGCTGCCATCAGCCTCATCCAGTCCGCGACATCCCCGAACGCGGGTGGTGCCAACGCGACCTTCCCCGGGATCCCCGGTTCCTGATAGGAGACGAACATGGCTGCCATCCAACTTCCCTTCTCGTTCGCGGGCGCTTTCCAGTACACCCCGTACTCGGGCGCTCAGCCGGTTCCTCTCCCCCTCAACTTCTCGGGCAACTTCACTTCGAAGTCCGACGACAAGTACGAGATCGTCGGAGCGGTCACGAAGGCCATCGACTTCGGTACGGTCGGGGCCGCGGGCTGCAAGGTCCTCGTGGTCGTCTACGAGCAGGGCGCTTCACCGATCATGTTGCAGATCGGTGCCCAGCAGATCGAGATGAAGCCGGGGTCCGTGGAGATGTACTTCAACCCAAGCCCCACGGCCGGGGTTACGGCCGCGAACCTCATCACGACCGTGGATGCAACCGTTCGTTGTCTGGTCTTGGGCTGAACATGACGAGGTTTCCTTGGACGCGAGCTTGCTTCTCAGTGCTGCACTCGGCCTTGCCGGTGGTCTCGCGGCGGCGGGCTCGCTACTTTGGAAACTATCAGGTCAGCTTACGAAGCTTGAGGAGCAACTACGCACCCAGAAGGAGCATCAAGAGAAGCAAGACGAAGCCTGCAAGGCGCAGTTCAAGCAACTCAACGATGACTTCGACCGCTACACACGGGAGCAAGACGACAAATGGCAAGAGCTCAACAGGACGCTGGGACAGATCGAAGGGGAGCTCAGGTCCCCGAATCAGAGGAAGCTCCGATGATTCCTCCGGAAGCTGTCAACAGGCGTCGCAAGAGCTCTGATTCTCTGCGGGCCGTTCAGGCTCGCACCATCAATCAAGCCAAGCAGATCCTCGAGCTCCTCCGCGGCGACAAAGGTCAAGGCCCTCCCATCCCGACATGACTCCTCATCCGATCCTCACCGAGCTGTACGGCAACGAGGTGCTTCTCGAGAAGGAAGCCACCATGGGCAAAGTACTGCTCGCTCTAGTGGCCATGAAGGCACTCGACTCGTTCCACACGGACCTTGCCGCGCACCAGCAGGCGTCGTTCGTTCAGGCTGAGGCGATGCGTCGGGACCCCGAGATGGACAACGTGATGATGCGGATGCGGTACTCGCACCCGCCTCTCATGATTGCTCCGATGATGGCCCAGCGCTCCGGGTCCCAGCAGGAAGTCGAGTACGGTCTCGGGGTGATGCCCAGCGTCCCGCTCGGGATGGACTCGGGGATGGTTCGTCTCGCGATGGTGGCGGGAAGCACGGGGGAGATGCTGGCCAAGCAAGCAGCGGTTGCACCCACCATCGCGCCAGGACTTCGTGAACGTGTGATCGAACGTGTCTTGGGAGGTGCGAAGGATGCCCTCCGTCGTGCCAAGAACAAGGTCCCCGGTGCCGTCCAGCATGGCGCTCATGGGACGATTGGCGCGGAACCGATCAAGGATGCCTTCAAGTCTCACGTCTACGTATCGGGCAAGCCTGACGCGGGACCCAGCCTCGCCGCCAAGGCTCTTGGTGTTGGGGCGGCGGGGGCCGGGCTCTACGGGCTCCACCAGGGTGTGAGCCACGCGATGAGTCCGAGCGTCGCACCCGCGGTGGAGAAGCAGGCCGGCATCGGGTCGTTCGCGGGTGGTCTCGTGAACTCCGCGAAGGCCGGCATCAAAGCCGTGGGGTCCAGGGTTCCGGTCATCGGCGCCAAGGGTATCGGGAAGCCTGGCCTCCTTGGATCCGCGGCCATCCTGGCCGGTGCCGGGGCTGGCGCATACGGTCTTACCCAGGGGGTTCGAAAGGCCACGGAGTGGGGCTCTGAAGAGAAGGAGCCCACGAACTGGTCACACACGGACTACGGTGCCGCTCCTCTGGTGAAGAACGTCAACGAGTTCGGGTACACTTGAAAAGGAATAGGAGAACGTCATGACTGCGAGCAAAGGATCTGGTCTTTTCAACACGCGCAATGCCCGAAAGCCCCACCTCGGAGCAGGGCCGGAGCACGCTGGCGCACTCGGAGAGATCTCTGCGCTTCGCAGCGACCTCAAGGGTGAGCTCTCGGCTCTGGCTGGCCTCGTCGTCGAGGAGTTCACGAACCCGCCGACCGGCACCGTGAACGCCATCAAGCTGGCCTTCGCGACCGCCCTGACCGCACAGGTCTTCCTGGGCGCGCAGCTCGATGGAGCCACGGGCTCTGGGGTGATGTCTCCTCCCCGGAACGTCACCGTGACCGCGGCCGCGAACGTGGGCGGGTACCTGGGTAGCGTGACCATCAAGGGCATGAGCCGCGGGGTCCCGCAGACCGAGCTCGTCGTCATCACCGCGGCCTCGACGACCACGAGCCTGAAGGCGTTCGATCAGGTCACGGAGATCGACATCCCGATTCAGCCCGATGCCCTTGGGCTCATCTCGGTCGGGTTCGGGGTCGTGATCGGTCTCGCGAAGAACCCGCTGGCTCGTGCCGGCCTGACCGAGTCCCTGAAGGAAATCGTGGACGGTGCGGTGGTGGTCACGGGAGTCCTCAGCGCCACGAACGGGACCTACACGCCCGCCGCGGCCCCGAACGGCGTCCACGACTACGCGGTCTTCTACGAAGGCGACTTCACGACCTGAGCTCCCTCGAGCTCGTCACACGACCCGGAAGGCCAACGCCTCTCCGGGTCGTGTCGTTTCAGGTCCACCAGAAGGCGTTCTGGGACGGGATGTCCATGGGCTCCTCCACGGGAGCCGTGGGGACACGCCGTGGCATCTGCACGGTGGTCTTGGGCTTCTCCTTGGGCTTACCCGGAGAGGCGCTGAAGAACTCCGCGGTGGCGAGGTTCAGCTTCTCGACCTCGTCGTCCGTGATGGCGAGCTTCCGGTTCTCGACCATGCGGCTCAAGAGATCGATCACGTCCTCGTCGTAGGCGCCCGGGTGCTCGAGGGCATCCTGTAGGAGAACCTCTGGGCGGGACTGGATGAGGTCCTCAAACAGGCCACGGGATCTTGAGCTGCTTGTGCTCGGGCTCTTCTCCACCAGCTCCATCACGGTCGGAAAACGGGGAAGGTGATCTTCGATCCTTGGGATCTGCGGCAAGTAGCTCGAGAGGGACGGCCAAGCTTCTTCGCTTGATGATAGTTTTGACCTTCGAGAACTTTCGTCGGAAGACATCTAGATCAATCTCCTCCTTTCCCTTTACGATGTCATCACCCATGGCTAGAAGAAAAAACTCCACGATGGCCCCGGCCAGCTTCCCTCCCAGGCGCACCTTCTGGTGTCTCTTCTTCATGAAGTCCAAGTAAGTGTCGAACAAGTCCCACGCCTCCTGGGTCATGGCGATGTCTAGTTGCCTGGCCGGTTTCATCCTACTTACCGTACTTAGGATCTTCGGTAAGTTCGAGCAGAAGCTTCTTGAGCTTCGACGCCGCCTTCAGCTCGATGTCGAACTTCTCAAGCTCGAGCAGGAGCTCCTTCGAGGTAGCCAGGAGCTTGTCGGCTCCAGCGAGGACCTTCCCATTTGCGAGCGCCTCCGAGTACGGGTGCTTCATCCTCACGTCGGCGACGACCCGCCCCTCCCCATCAACCACGATGGGGAGGGAGAACGCGTCATCGAATCGCCATGGGCTTTTCGAGTGCTTCACAACCTTCGGCTTTCCAGAAGGCTGTCCAACTCTTCCCAGCTTGATAGCCGGGGGAGCTTCGACGCCTGGTTGTGGTGCGTGTCCCAGAGGAACGCGGACATGTTCCGTCCGCGGTCCCCCCAGACCTGCACGTTGTCGGGCTTGTCATCCACGAACAAGTCTCCGTGTACGATCTGCTTGGTCTGCGTGTGCACGATGTTACTCGGCTTCACGCAGAAGTTCCGTAGCAACCACTTGTCTCGCTCACTGTGCCAGGTTGGGTTGCCGATGTAAGGGGACGTGACGATGAAGATGTCCACGTTCCTCTTCGAGACCATCTCGAACCCCTCTACGGCTCCGGGGCAGACGGGTAGGTTTCCGCAGAACCCCTGCGACTTGATCTTGCGGCGGAGGTCCCTGTCGAAGTTCGGGACATCCTTGAACCTCTCAACGAGGAATCCGAGGATGTCCCACTCAACGATCTCAGATGGGAGGACCTTCTGGCCCGTCAGGTTCTCGGTGACGTTCAACACCCCCTGAACGAAGTCGCTCAGGATTTGGTCGCAGTCGAGGAGTACCTCTTTCCTTTTCTTCATCGTGGATCCCTTCGAGGTATCTGGTGAGCTCAGCATCTTCTGCGGCGGTGGTGAACCTTACTTGTACTTCGCCTTTCTTTGCCAGGTCCAGCAACCCAGCCGTGCTGACCACGAGCAACTGCTCGAGTTCGAACGTCTTGCGTAGCCGTTCTTGAGCGAACTCGGTGACGGTCGGGCCGGTCCTCAACCCGAGCTCCCGCATGAAGGCCACGGTGGCCGCCGCCTCCGCGATGATCCGGTGGGCCTCGAGAAGGACCACCGGGGGTAGTCCCTTTGGGGGCGGGTAGAAGGGCTGCATCACCACCGTCTCCCCCTGCTCCTCCACCAGAAAGATCCAAGGCCGCCGTTTCACGGGCGGCCTCTTCAACTTCTCCAACTTGTCGTGGAGTTCACGCTCCTGGAGCCGAAGGTGCGTGAGGTAGTTCCCCGTCGCGACCCTCGCCTCCGAGCGGACCTTGTAGATGGCGGCCTGCACCGCCCTGATGTCTTCTTTCATTCGAGCCTCCTTGATGCGAATGCCGCATCGAGGCTCTTATCCCCAGAAAACCTCAGTCATTGACGGTGGTGAGGAAGTCCTCTGGCTCGTAGCAGATGTCCCCGTCCGGGTTGCAGAGCTCGGCCGCGGGCGCGGTGAACTCGAGGTCGGCAGGGTCGAGCCATCCGATGATCCCTCGACCTCCGACGAGGCGCCCATCGAGCGGGAGCTGCTTCGCTCGGATGCACTGCTCCCCGGTCTTCGGGTTCGTCTGGCCTCCGTGGAAGCCCTTCCACCAGACCTTGCCCTGGTCGTCCGTGACGGCTTCCTCGAAGATGAACACGTGCTCGGTGTTCGGGGGGCCGTTCGAGACGTACACGGTGGCGCCCGGTGGCGGCGTGGTCCCACGGACGAATCGCTTGAAGGGTGGGTTGCCGTTGTTCCAGAGCAGGTTGATGTTCCGACCAACCCGGTACGTGATGCCGGCTTCCGGCTCCGTGCGGCTGATGAACTTCATCCGGCACCCGGCCTCGAAGAGCGCCCAGTGGGGGACGAAGCCGCAGCAGGTCCCGTACCCCTTCACGAAGTCACGGCAGATGACCTTGAACTTCGCGTCACCGTAGTCGGAGGGGACGTTCAGCTTGCAGAGCTGAACGATATACCCCCCAACCTCACCAGGACGAAGCACACGGCCTTCTCCGAGCTTGGGTGGTGTGGCATCGCTCGGCGTGCTGATGGGTTCGTAGGAGGCCACCTGAGCGGGCTCCTCGACCACCTCCTCGAGCATGACTTCTTCCGGGGGGATCGTGTCAGCGGTCGCTTCTTCGGGGTTGTTCATAGGACCAGCTCCTTCGCCCGAGTTCCCATCCACAGGTCGTTTGTTTTCGATGACATCACGTACTCCTCGGTTACCCAGACGGTTCCGTTTAGTGCCCATTCGCTGCTCCAGTGGTTGAGCCAGAGGTACTCACGTTTGCCGTTGGCTCGCCGGCGACGTCCCACGATACTCATCGCGTGCCCACCGATGCTGTCTGACGGGGTGTCGATGACATCATCTGGGCTGGGGTTTCGGAAGTTCGAACCCACGGTCGTCCCAAAGGCGACGGGGTGGTTGGCGTTGATGGCCAGGTCGATGTCGTTCAGGCGGTCCTTCCCGGTGGAGTTGATGGCGTAGAAGCTGTCGAGGCGGTTGTCGCTCGCGATGTTCCTGGCCTCGAGGCCCGGGTCCTCCCGGAACTTCTCGACGTCGTACGGCCAGGTTTCCTCCGGGCAGATCCCGACGTTGCGAAGCTGACGAGCAGCCAGTCGGAGGTATGTCCCCGTGTCCTCGTTGATCTTCCCCATGGCTGACCGGCAGCACCAGTAGAGGAACATGGCCGAGAGCTTTGGGACGATGGGGTTGGTGGTCGCATCCAGCCCCTTCGTCATCTCGATGCCCAGGAGGATCTCCGAGATGTCCGTGAACGTCCAGGCCACGCATGACCCCAGGGTGGTCTGGTTCCTGACCGGAACGAACCTGGGGATCTGGTACTCGTCCGCGGCCGGAGCGGTGAGGCCGAGGTCCTGGATGGTGAGACGGACCTTCTCGAACCCGACGTCTCGGTCGTCAGGGGGGTCGGGTAGGTAGCCTTGGACGTGCATGTTGTTCACTTCCGGAAGCATGAGTCTACCCCCTTGCAGTCGGTGATCTTCGAGGTGCATTCGGCGTACATGGCCACGTTGTTCTCGATGTTGCGCTTGCACACGACCGAGTACTCCTCACCGGTCTTGTTCGGGCCGCCGAGCAGTCGGTCTCTGGAGTCCTTGCACTCGAGGCTCAGCAGCGTCTTCTGAGCGGTATCGCAGAAGGCAGCGTCGTGGGAGTTGGGTGGAACGAGCGGGTCCTGGCATCCGGCGAGGAAGACCAGGAAGAGGAGGGTTTTCTTCAGCATGTTCGGAGTCTAGCCGTCTTGCCAAGAACGGTACATCTTCAGGTACAAGCACTACGCGCGCTACCTCGCCCAAGGAGATGAAGATGCACCACTACCTGTACGCCATGAAGTCCACGGCCAAGGATCCCGTGAACGTCGGGGACATGTTGTCCTGGTTCAACCACTACAAGGTCGACAACGGAGAGGCTTTCGTGCCGACCACCAACGACCAGTCGCTCAAGATCATGAAGGGGGACCGGCTGTACTTCGCGATGGATGGCAAGATCCTCGGGTTCGCTAGCGTCATACGAGACGTGGCCGACATGCCGCCCGGCGGCGAGTTCGGGAAGTACGAGATCTGGTACGACTCCGACAAGATCACGTTCATCAAAGACACCGTGCACCTGCGGTGCCCAGAGGGTCCGCTATCGGATGCTGAGGTCATACCGCTCACGAAACTTCTGGAGGACTAGATGCCGATCAAAGTTCAAAGCAGGCTGACACCAGTTTCGCCTTCGCAGTTCCTGAAGGAAGCTGAGTCCGTGTGGCTCGAAGTCATGGGCACGGAGCCAAGGAAAGAGTCTCTCCTGGTTCTGCTCTCGTACGCGACAAGCACCGAGAAGTTGGGGTACATCAGGAACTACAACTTCGGAAACGTGAAGGCTTCCTCGGGGGATGGCTTCGACTACACGTACGTGGCGTACTCCGAGGAGATGGACAGTGGGGTCGCGGCCGCTTACGCGGCGAAGGCCAACGGGTACAAACCAGCAGCGGTGCAGTGGATGGCCAACGAGAGAGCTCTCGTGTGGTTCTACCCAGAGCATCCAGCCTGTCGGTTCCGAGCCTTCGTGGTTCTGAAGAATCCGGGGGAGGTTGATGAACATGCAAGCCTGCGCTTGGGGATCAAGGCGTTCATCCTGGAAGTCATGGGTAACCTCCCGTTGTCTTGGGAGGCCGTGGTGGCAGGTGACCCAGTCAGGTTTGTCAGTGGTCTGGAAGAAGAAGCCAGGCTTCCAGACGCCCAGAAGTACATGACCAAGTTCATCAAGCTCTTCCAAGAACTTCAGCAGCTTTCCTAGTTGAAGAACCTAGACATGTTGAACATCATGTTCTAGTAGTTCAGTTGTTCTTCTTCCTCGGCGGGAAGACCGGGGAAGAACAGCCACCACAAGGTGGCATCACATCAAGGAGATCAAGATCATGGGCTACAAGAAAGTGACGCTCGAGGTTCTCAAGGAGAAGCTCAAGGCCAAGGAGTACGCGGATCCCACGGCGGCTCGCCGTGCTCTCGGTCGTGTCGACATGACCGCCCCCGAGAAGGACAAGGCCCGTGAGGCCATCAACAAGCACTTCGGCGTGACGGAGAAGAAGGCGGCTGCTGCGAAGCCGAAGAAAGCTCCCGCCAAGAAGGCGCCTGCCAAGCCGGCCAAGAAAGCGCCGGCCAAGAAAGCGCCGGCCAAGAAGGCCCCTGCCAAGAAGGCGCCGACGAAGAAGGCGGCGTGATGGCTGCGGCGAAGGCACAGACCCTGGCGGACTGGCTCAAGGACCTCGAGGGTGGGAAGTTCAAGGAGCCCATCGGTGCGAAGAGGTCCCTGGGGTACAAGAAGACCTGGAAGAAGGAACAGATCAGTCAGGCCATCGCGGCCATCGACAAGAAGTTCCAGGGGCGAGACAAGGAGCCAGCCATCAAGAAGGTGGCTCCGTTGTCTCCCGTACCGACAAAGCGCACGGAGGGTTGGACGGACTACGCGGTCGCGACCATCAACCTGTGTGAGCGGGTCATCAACTCGCAGGGCCGGGCGCTCGAGCTCATGGACAAGGGGCTCATCCCCCAGGACATCCAGGCGTCGGAGGTGTTCGCGGAGAACATCATCAGGTGCGGGTACCTCCTGAACTTCGTTCTTCCGGCTGGTGTTCACGTCGTGGAGGAAGCCAAGGCTCCCTCTCCGCCGCCTGCACGAGAGCCAGAGGAAGAGGAGCAGGACGACGACGAAGGTCCGAACAAGTTCCGGGCTTAGGCGGTTCCGACCTTGTCTTTCCAGAGCAAGCCGACCGACTCTTTGTTGTCAGAGACGGTCGGCTTGCTCAGTACCTTTGAATCGCCGTGCTGTTCGATGCGGAGGGTCCAAGACCTGGTGCCGTGCATCGACTCGAAGATCACCTTGATATGCTTCGGGTGTTGGTCGATCACGAGCAGCGCGTAGGCGTTCGTTTTACCTACGAACCTCAGTAGCTCATTTACGCGCTTCCCTGCGTCGTCATCGGAGAAGAACGAGATGATGCGCTTCTTGTTGTGGCCGTCCGTGCCTTTGATGTCCGTCGCGGGCCAAGTCACGCCGATGTGTGGCAGGTGCCCTTTCGATTCCCTCCAGGCTTCTGGGAGGTACCCCACCATGGCTTCTGCTTCTTCGAGCAGGCACGTGTGGATGAATCTCTCGGAGACGATGTCCTCCCTGGTAAACTCCATGCACCATCATGGGCCATAGAGAGGTTCTTGTTCAACGTCTTCTTTCCGAACTACGGATGAGGGCGCACAGCATCTTGAAGTCCACCTACTCGAACAAGGTCGACGTAACCAAGAGCTCGGACGGCGTGGAGGTTGTTGTTACCTGGAACTACCGAGGTGGTGGTACAGGTACCTACCGAAAGAACTTTGCTCTGGTAGACCTGGTCGGCGATACTTCTGGACTTAGTGAAGCCGCTTGGGAGATCAAGAAGAAGCCATGCATGTGCGCCAGAGAAGTCATCGGCGGCGTGCTGCAACAACGAGGAGTATTCTGACCGATGTTCCAGCTAGAGACTTACGAATACACCGCGCTGGTTGCCCTGGCTCGTACTGGTGCATCGGCGGAGAACCGCGTGCCAGAGCTCGAGACGTTTCTTCGTAGCATCGAGAAGAAGAACGAGGTCACCCGCTACTTCCTCTTGGTTCGCTGGCAGGAAGCTGACCAGAAGATGCCTCCTACGACTCGCTTCCCGGCGTCGTGGCCGCCCTACTTGCAGCAGACCATCGAGAGGATCGACCGCCCCATCGCTCGGGTGGACGTGCAGGAAGTCCTCGACACCTTTGCCACAAACCCCGTGACGCCCATGGTCACGATTGATCCACAGGGGATTTACGGCTGGACAGAGTTTGATGTTGCGTATCCCCCGTTACAAAGGAGCAGAACATGAAGGATGTCATCCTAGTCGCCATCATTAGCATCGGTGCCCTCGGGGCTTTGCTGATGGCCATGAAGCAGGTCTTCGACAGGAACCGCAGGGAGCCTGTCGAGGCACAGGCCATCGACGGTGAAGATGCCCCACGGTGCTACTGCGGGTCCCTGGCGTCACACCCGATGCCTACCCTCGCACGCAGCCGAGAAGACGGTCTCGCCTCGAAGGACCGGGACATGTTCGCTGGCGCTCCCCGGTACCACCGCGAGGTCACGGATGAGTCCCCCAAGGCTCTCTGTCGCGTTCACGCACATCTCGCGGATGCCAAGATGGACGAGTTCATCTACGTCGGCATCAGGGCCATCCAGGCGGACTGCAACTCGAAGATTGCCAAGGAGGCAGCTACCTTCGAGAAGGAGACCCTCCCCACCTTCCTCGAGCAGTCTCTGACGACTCGTGAGAAGCGAGACAAGGGCAAGCTCTCCAACGCTCCGAGCAACGGTGCCTACCCCGCTACCAATGGGTCCAACGTCCCGTCGCCGCTGTCCTTGAGCTGATGTCTCTCTTCTGCGTGGTCAGCCTGGAGCTCAAGGGGGGCTCCAGGCATGAGTTCCCGGACATGCCCAAGAAGGACGTGGACCAGATGTTGCGGCACATCTCCTCTGAGATGAGCTCGCTCTCCCTGGTCAATGTGCACGGAGCCTGCCTGACTTTGCCGCTTCGTGTTGTTCAAACCATCGCCATCGACGGAGAGGTAACGTGGAGATACCTGGGTTCAAGTTCAATCCCGAAACCCTGAACTGCTTGAACTGCAAGGAGGCTCCGGGTACGGCGGAGTGGGGGAAGGTCTTCGTGTGCCAAGCCTGTAAGGACTTCGCCACGAGGGTCTTCCACCGATTGCAGATGCAGATCAAGCAGCTCGAGACTCTCGGATTCGAGGCAATCCGCCTGTCGCTCATCAAAGGTGAGCTGCGGGCGGGTGAATACAATGAACAAGCGGAGGTATCGAAGGAAGACCTTCTCCGGTCTGTCGTCGACCTCGTGAAGGGTAAGCAACAACATGATCGAAGCGGTGATGGCAATCCTGATTTCCGAGACGAACCCAGGGCTCTCCCCGTTGCAGGTGAAGTCGTACTCGAGCTACCTGGTGAAGGAGGCACGGTCGTCATCGCTTGATCCATTCATCTTCTTCGCCATCGTGAAGATGGAAAGCCGGTGGCACTCGAGCGCCATCGGCCACGAAAAGGAGGGAAGCTGCTGGGTCGGGCTGGGGCAGATCCGTGTACCTGGATGCGACCCCGAGAAGGTGCAGCCTCTCTACGAGCCGCTCTACAACTTGCATCGGTCAGCAATCGTTCAGCGAGAAGCGAAGAAGTGGTGCAAGCTGCACGTGTGCAAGGGTGGATGGCTTCGGCTCTACAACAACTCCTCCAAGTACGTAGTCGAAGTCCTACGCATCGCGAAGGAGTCAAGACGTGCAAAACAATCCACTGTGGGTACCGTACGAGGCCGTCTGCTCAGACCCTGAGTGTCCCGGACCAGGCCATCTGAAGATCGAGCACGCGGAGTCGGCGGGGCTTCAGGTAGGTGACATCATCCCGCACTACTCCGCCGAGCCTCAGTTCGGGAGATGTCCGATATGCAAGCGGTACAAGATGAAGATCACCAAGGGACCACCACTTCAACCCATACCGTCTCCACCGGGGTTCACGAAGATCCCTACCGAGTTACGTTCACGATACCTGGCTGGACGGCCCCCTTCGCGACCACGAAGGAAGTCGCCAGCCAGTGCCACTTCGACGACCAGGAGGTGGGGTACTCCTGGTCGTCGGTCTTCGTCGATGAGTTGAAGCTGAGCCACCAGGCTCACCTCTTCATCATCCAGGGCGGTCAGCTCAACCGTCTTTTTCTAGCGTCGAACATGGACGTGCCTGGTGCATACCTGGGAAGTCCTCCGTACTTCCTCCTCAATGCCAAGTACCCGAAGGTCTGGGAAGCGCCGTACTTCGTGCGCGACGTGGTCCTTGGCAAGCTCGGTCAGCTCGAGGACGGGATGAACTTGAAGGAGGTCATCTCCAAGATGGTTTCGTTTCACATGAAGAACGGCTTCAACAGAACAGCTTGACTATCAACTGCGGCGTAACATACGCTAGGCGCACGTTGTGCGTACACGAGGAGAATCGATGACTCAAAAACCAACGACGGGCTTTTCTGGACCTGGTCCCCATGTGGACCCGAGTGTCAGCCCCGCAGCACAGAAGTACGCACAGGATCTCGCGGCACGACGGTCTGCATCGGCTCTGCCGAAGTACGCGGACGAGGTCGCGGGCGGTCCCACCCCGCACATCCCGAGGTTCGACCAGCCGTACGAGGGCCCGCCGGCCACGATGGCGCAGGTCGCAGAGCAGCAGCGTCTTCAAGAGCAAAGGGGATCCATCATCGAACAGCAGAGGCCACAGCCACAGCAGGTCCCCGCCATTCTTCCGACGGACATCCTCCCCCCGGAGGCTCAGCAGGACCCGAGCTTCATGCAGGGCGCTGGGAGCATGTACGCCGCCTCGCAGCCCCAGATGGCCTACAAGTACGGCGTCATCCGGAACGGGCAGCGGCTGGCCCCGCAGCAGCTTGGTCAGCCAGGTGCGCCACCCAGGCCCTCTCCGGTGGGTTCAGGTGGCGGGGCAAACCTTCGCCGTCCCGCGAGCGAGACCGCGAGTGACATGGCCAAGATCGAGGAGCTCAACCGCGCCCAGCAGAAGGCCGAGGAGAGCCCTCTCGTGAACGCGGCGGTGAACAGCCCCGCGGGCGCCGCGGCAGGTATCGGGGGTGGCTCCCGAGGCGGGGACATCGCTGAGAAGGAGATGACCCAGGAGGAGCTGAAGAAGAAGGTCAACGAGCTGGATGAGTTCGACCTGAACTCTCTCCACGAGATCATGACCCGCGACCTCCTCAACAATGAGGAGCAGCGAAAGATCATCGAGGCCCGGCTCGAGCCTCTCGACATCGGCTCGCTCATCGTGGACGGGTTCATCCGTCAGCGCGTGCCCATCGCCCCACAGACAGGTGACTCCCAGGGGTTCGTGCCAGAGTACGAGTCGCTCAGCGGGGACGTGGACCTCGCGCTCAAGCGCCTCATCGTCGAGGAGTCCAAGACTCTCAAGGTCGACGACCGCTACCTGCTCGACAAGTACTCCCTGATGGGTGTCGCGGCGGCGCTGTGCTCCGTGAACGGCAAGCCCTTCCCGCCCTTCCGTGATGGCGACGGGAACTTCAGCGACGAGCTCTTCTGGAAGCGGTTCAACCGCATCGTCAAGCTCCCCATCCCGATGCTCGCCAGCATCGGCGTGAACTACTTCTGGTTCGACATCCGGGTCCGCCGCCTGTTCGTGGCTAAGAACGTAAAAAATGGCTAGACACCCCCGAGGGATGGGCGCTGGCGAATGTTCTCCTCGCCACGCTGAAGGAGCCGCCCCGTTCAGGGACGCTTCGGGGATTTGTCTTGACCATGCTCCTTATCAAACGCGAGGAGAACGAACTGGCGAAGTGGAAGGCTCTAGTACAGGCGATTGTGAAGCCGGACGCCGGCCCAACGTCGTGGGACGAGTACTTCAAGACGGCCTTCCCGTGGGTCGAGGTCGCCAAGGGCAGGGAGAAGGACGACTTCATCAAGCGGCTCAAGATCGAAGTCTCCAGAGGCCCCATTGAGATCTCTAAGAAGCAGGACGCCACGGCGTTCAGAAGTCGTCTCAAGGCCAAGGTGATCAACCGAGACGAGATCATCGAACGTCCGCCAGTACCTCTCAGGCCAGTCATAGGAACTCCCAGTGATCCCCGTTACCGCTAACTCGGCGTTGTTCTGCCCAACGTGTGCATCCCCATCCATCAACTACTCGGTGCTCGATGGTGGGGATGCCGCGTGTGCTTCGTGCAAGTGGACCGGCTTGAAGAAGGACTGCTTGACCAGTCCCTTCGAGCAGTCCACGGGCATCAACGACGACGAGCTCATCGCCAAGTTCGAGCGAGACATCCGCAACGCCATCGCGAAGGACCTGTCCTTGTTGGTGGCTCGGGTTCTGAGCGCGTGGGGGTTTCTCTACGGGAACCAAGCCTTGCAAGGTGTCCTCCTGGGTAGATACATGCGGCGGATAGGTAGAGCTGTCGTGCTGGCTGTCCTGGAGGAGCGGAAGAAGATCGAGTCGGAGCGTGTGGTACTCCAAAAGGAGAAGTTCGATGCAAGATGAGCCTGAAGAAGCAGAGAAGAGCGAGCCAACTGGGATCCTTTGTTTCAAGGATGGCAACCGGGAATGCGGCCCTGACTGCATCGCGTTCTTGACCACCGCACCGCAAGGTGATCCAGAGTACGTGGCCGCGCCGATGTGGATGCGTTGCCACCTGCTCGTGAACGAGCATCGGAAGGGCAAGCACCTGGTCATCATCGCGTCGCAGCTTGGGAAGATCCTCGCCGCGCTCGACCCAACCAAGAACCCTGGTCTTCCACCACCCCCGGTAACCCGATGATGAACGTGAGCCTAGAGTCCATGAACCAGCGGATGGACTTCCAGACGAAGTCCATCACGAACACGTTGGTCCTGCGCCTTCCGAGCGGGGTTCAGGTCGAGGCATCCTTGGCCGACTCCGACGTGGCGAAGATCATCGGTGAGCTGGCGGGCAACCCCTACCAGGCCCCAGTGAGGGATACAGACCCCTTCGCGGCCCCCATGAACGACGAGGGGGTTCATTCCTTTGGTGGAGGGGCGGGTGCGCCCAACGGGGACGCGGTCGTGCTCGAGCGCCCGCGCCCGCACGTGGTCCGTAAGGACGATGCCGGGAACCCAGTGATCTCTGGGGTGGGCTTCCGAGACCCAGGAGAGATCACCGGCAACGGAGATGACCGAGACGAGGACGGGGTCTCCCAGGCATGATCCTGGTCATCTGCTCCAACCTGAACACCTGCGAGTCCGTCTTCCGAGTCATGGGGGACTGGCAGGAAGTTCAAACCCTGGTCGGACCCATGAGCGAGTTCTGGCCGCAGGGTTTCACTTGTCCGAAGTGCCAGGGCCCCGCGCAGGGCGTGATGGAGAACGACGTGGACATGGGGCTCCTGGCTGGGTTCCAGATTCGAGACATCGAGGCGCAGGAGATGTACCGCGCCCAGTACGGGATGGGGCTCCCAGAGGAGATGGACTGCCGGCGGGATGTGGTCGAACAAATCCTGCGAGAGAACCCGATCCGCAAGGTGTCAGGTCACGACATCTCGGGGGCGAACCGCTTCGTCATCGAGCACATCGAGCTCTGGGATGGGACGAAGATGTACTTCGGCTCGTCTTCGCAGGGGGCCATCATCGCGAGGATTGTCAGACCGCACAGTCATGTCGAGCAGGTCTTGAAGGAGCAGCAAGATGTCTGACACCGTGGTGGTTCTTTCGTACAAGCGTGACGTGGGAGATACCTGCACGGGAGACGTCCGTGTGGGGGAGGTCCATGTGACCTTCAGTCAGTTGCGCTACCGGAAGATGCTCCAGCTCTTGGCCACGTTCGCTACGCCGTACAACGCCAAGAGAGTCGACATCGTGCGGCTGGAGCGCCCGGAGCTTCTGCCCATGCAGCTGGATGAAGCCACGGTCGCGCTGATGAAGGTGGACATGGTGGAGTTCATCCACCGGCTTTGCTTTGGCAACGACCAACCCGTGGAGGTTGACTTCAAGAAGGTCGTGGAGGCCAAGGAGCGGCAAGAGAAAGCTGTCCCCATGGTGGCCGGCGTTCTGCTGGGTGGGCTCGCCACTTTGGCCGAGGCCATCGGGGATGAGGTCTACTGCGTGTACAAGATGGGGGAGATCGAATGCCCCCTGTGCGGTCGCTGGCACGAAGCGCATTACCGAGGTGGTGGCTGCTACGGCGGTCCCGTCCCCCAGTACAGGCTTACCCACACGTGGGCCATCGTGTCTGTCGTGCATCTCCTAGGTCTCCCTGTGGAGCGCTACTACTTCCCCCGTGAGTGGAACCCCTCTCACGGATGGATCTCGAAGAAGGACCTCACCGAGCTCTACCGGAGCTCACTACAAGAAAGAACAGCCACATGATCCCCAACAACAGCACCGATCCTCGCTTCCGCGGCGTCACGACCCCGGACCCCGTAGACAACATCAACGCCCCGCCGAAGACGGTCACGAACGTGATGCCCATCCAGTTCTTCGCCGTGGAGTTCGGCGACGACGAGGGGCGCAAGCACACCACGGTCGTGGCCCACATGGGCGGCATGATCTACATGGACCCGAGCGGTGAGGATTGGGCGAAGCGTCAACGTGCGATGCCGCCCGCGAGCTGGTTCGGCCAGCAGACCCAGAAGATGATCGACCAGGGTGGCTTCGCCAAGGCCGAGAAGCCCAGCGAGCCCCTCCCCAAGGAGGACAAGGTCGACATCATGGGTTCGAACAAATGATCCGGCCACTCAAAGACCGGGTCTTCATTCGAGTGGAGCCCGAGGTCGCGAGCTCCAGTTCGATCATCCTGGTTGGCGGCAAGGATAGGATGCAGCGTGGCACCGTCCTGGCTCTTGGGCCCAAGGCTCGCCGCACCGGTCTCGAGGTCGGTGAGGTGGTGGTGTTCGGGTGGGGCAACATGGCTCACTCGAACGCCAAGGCGGTGAACGCCAAGGTCCATACCCTTTTCGAGTTCGGTGACAAGAACGAGTACCTCATCCTGAAGGACACCGACATCCTGATGGTCCTCGCACCCGGCTACAACCCAGTCCTGAGCTGACCATGCGCCTAGTCGTCTCCCCGGAACCCGGAATCGTTGAGCTCGCGTACACGTGGCTGCCCACGTGGATCGGTCTCAACACGGCTTTGAAGCAGAAGCTCGAAGACAAGCTCCAGCGTGAAGCCATCGGGATGCCGATGACCGACGAGAACATGCAGGCGCTTCATGACAAGGTGATGGACTTCTTCGTCGAGGAGTTCCCAGAGATTATCGGGTTGCGTGACTACCTGGATGGTCTGAAGTTCGTCAGGTTCCGATGAAGAACGATAGGTTGCACCTGCGTCTACCTGCCGCCGTGAAGGTCGCGGCCATGAAGCTTGCCAAGAAGAAGGGGGTTACTTTGAGCGCGATGATTGAACGGTACCTCCGTCAGGTAGTAGAGGATGAGCGACTCAAGCAACGGTCAACCGTAGATGCGGAGCAGATCTGATGGCCGAGTACACGAACGTAACCAACATGGTGGATGTCCCGAAGAACACGGGGCTATCCGGCTTCCTGGAAGCCATCAGGGGGATCCTCCGTCGTCCGCGCATCCTGTCGATCAACATCGACTCGAGGGGCAAGATCACCTACGTCCGTTCGGTGAAGGATGGGGAGGATGTACTGCCCCTCGACATCGACTTCGATACCCTGACCCCTTCGGCCGTGATCCGTTCGTGCCCGGAGATCGAGGAGATCGAGGTGTACGAGATGCCTGCTGGTACGGCCATCGCGAAGATGTTCAACTCGGTGGCCATCGACCAGATGGTCCCTGTGGCTTTCTGCACGAACTCCGCCACGCATTTGTGGAGCTGGTTCCAAGCCCGTGGGCAGTTCTCGTTCATCCGGAAGGATGAGTTCTTCGGGCTCCCGCTCGCGTACGACGACCAGCTTCCAGACACGGCGCTGTTCCTTTGCGCCTCTTATGAGCGTCAGTCCGCCTTGGTGGACACTCGTAAGGTCTACAAAATCACGCTCATGTAGGAGAAGACCATGCGAGAACTTGCACGCATCGCGGTACGTTCGGGGATTGTTTCCCCTGAGATGTTCACGGAGTTCAAGAAGTGGGGGTACTTCCTCGACAAGGGGACCACCGAGACACCTCCTCCTCGGACGAAGGAAGAGTTCGTGGAGCAGGTCGAGCAGGCGCTCGAGTCTGAGGACATGGTGATCGTTCGCGAGACGGACCTGGCCGCGCTGGAGCAGTACCTGACCACGCAGCGAGTCGGTGAGCTCGCGGTCATCAGCGATGGTGAGGCGGTGAAGTTCCCCATCACGTACGGGCGTACCACCACGGGGGAGTACATCATCGCCTGGCGCGGAGAGGCCATCACGGCTCTCCTGACCAACGGGCTCACGTTCCTGCTCGAGATGGACGACACCCAGGTCTTCTTCAAAGACGTTCGTGACCTGTTCTTCGGGGAGACGAAGTCGTTCATCGTCTGCATGCCCGGCATCGTGAAGTCCCCGCCCGAGCGACCGCAGCCCGATCACTCGAAGGAGCTCATGGAAGTTCCGCTGATCCGTGCCCCCAGGAAGGAGCGTGAAGAATGACCTGGAACGACCTGTTGACAGCCCTGCGCGTGAAGTGCGGGTTCGAGTCCACGGACATCAACGACGGCAAGAACCAGGTCCGTATCTTGGGGCGCGTGCCCCCGCACCGGTTGCAGGACTGGCTGTTCGTTCTGGACAGCCTAGACTTCGCTGGTAAGGAGGGCTCGTGGACGTGCGACCTGTCAAAGAAGTACTTCAGGAGGAACCGCAAGCTGGTCTACGCCTGGCGGCTCATCTTCCAATGTGATGATGTCCTCCAGTACCTGGACGAGATCATCCGCGCCGTGAACGGGGCGGACAGGTCCTCCAAGGCTGAGCTCACGGAGTTCCCGCTCATCGGGTCCAGCCCAGACCGTGACCAACCCCTGACCACGGGTAAGCGCGGTGCTGGGTTGATGGGTCACGTACGAACCGGCGCCGCCGCGAAGGGCTTACATGTCCAACATCCTCGAGCAGATAGAGCACAGCTCCGCGGTCAAGTGGCGTCCGGAAGACGCGCCCGTGGTGGAGATGTCCGCCGAAGAGAAGGAGGCTCTGGACAAGCGCCTGAAGGCGTTGAACGAGCTTCTCCAAACCCAGAAGAAGGCCACGTACAAGGTCGAGATCATGTTCGGCAAGGCTCGCTCGATGAGCCGGCCAACCCCAGGCATCGTGACCTTCTGGGAGTCTGGGGCGAAGCTACACGGGGGTGGGGATGCGAAGCTCTACATCTGCCCCGGCAAGTCCCTGGGGGTGAACGAGTGCCAGGCGTTCATCCCAGACGCGGCCAACGGATCCGGCTTTCACTTCTGCCTGAGCTGCGGACAGAAGTGGAACGGAGAACAAGCCATCGGGGAGTACCTGAACAACATCAGCCTCCAGAAGTGGGCGGAGGCCATCCTTGGCTACTATCGAAGGATGGGACATGATGCAGACATCTACGTGAAGCACAGCCCCGCAGACATCAGGTACAAGGCCGCCGAGGAGCAGGCCAGGTCGAGGGGTGGGGAGCTGATGGAGAAGGTGCGGAGAAACAGAGCTCCCTACATCTACACACTTCAGGCTATCATCAAAGACACGTCCGCCGGGGCAGACCTGCTCGGACGCTTCTACGCATTCCTGACAGCATGATCCCCATCAAGCTCATCGAAGCCGTTCAGCGCAGGGCCGTACTACGAAGGCTCATGCAGGACGCCCGCACGCTCTATGGCCCCATCGACAGCAGCACCCCGAAGGAGCTCATCGAGTGCGGGGAGATCGTGCCCGTGAACCACAACGTCGTGCCGGTGAACATCGTGCACGAAGTCGTGAAGCTTCTCGGGGATCTCGTGAAGCTCCACGAAGAAGAGATCGAAGGGTTCTCGGTTACCGAGCGGCCAACGGTCAAACCCAAAGCTACGTTCAAGGAAGGCGAAGACAATGCAGCAAGAGAATCTGGTGATACTTCCGAAGGAACCCAAGGTCGAAAGAAGCCTCTCCGACGCTGAGCGGTTGGATGAGATCGAGGGCAAGCTTCTCCTGGTCGCCCAGACGACAGACAGCAACACGTCGGTGATGCTCGGCGGGATGCAGGTCATGGATACCCGTCTCGCGATGCTCTTCCTCATCCTCGAGGACATGAGCCAGGTCCTGCCCGCGAGCGCGGTGAAGAAGCGTGAGGATCACCCAGACAAGATCGACCTCGACCACTACGAGAAGTGCGCCAACTGGGCGCTCGCGGCAGGGGACCCGAAATCGGAACCCGAGCCCGAGGTTGCCGAACCTGCTACGGATGCAGAAGAAGTTGCCGTCTTCTTTGGAGGAAAACCATGAAACAGATCAATCGTACTGACTCCCTGCGGCACGGTCGTGAGATCCCGAACTCCGGGGGGCAGGTCCTCCTGTACGCGGACGGCCCCGGGGGTCAGCGAAAAATCCGGTGCCCGAAGTGTTCCGGGGTGGCGCTCGTGGGGCGCTCGAACAACGGGAAGAACGTGGCGACCTGTAGCACCTGCCAGACCTCGTTCACCTCGACGGCGATGTAGGTAGGGGGCGAGCCATGATGATGGCCTCGTGCTGGGGCATCGAGGCGATTGGCTCGAACCCGAACTTTCGGTAGAGCGACAGGGCCACCTTGTTGCTCTTCTTCACCGTCAGCATCATCGACTTCTTCCGATGGTCCGCAAGCTCCAGGATCATGACCAGCAGAGCCTTACCGTGACCAAGACCCTGGTGGGTAGACCTTACCCCGAGACGAAGAAGGTCCCAGATGTCTCCATCGGGGCGGACGAGGGCATACCCCTCGCCTTCGCCTACGATGTACCCGAAGCCGACCGTGAGCTCGATGGTGAGCGAGTACTCGTTGATGCAGTTCTCCGGGAAGAGAATCATCTCTAGCTCGGCAAGGACCTCGGCGTCTGAGCTTGCGGCTTGTCGGATCATCGCGGTCACTTACCCGTAAGGGGGTCGAGCTCCACGAACTGCTCGGGGTCGAGCTCTTCCATGATCACCCTGGCGGCGTTCGTGAAGAGCTTCCGGTTCGCCACGTTGCGGGGGATCACGCCGGGGTTCCCGGCGGCGTTGATGTCGCACTGGAGCGCCGCGGCCGCGAAGTCCTTCTTGGACACCGCCACCTGGAACTTCGGGAACTTGAACCCGGGTCCCATCGCCCACGCCATTGAGCACACGGCAAGCTGCGCGTCCGCGGGCCAGTCCTGAAGCTCCGGGAACCTCTTGCCCAGGAACCCCACCATCTCGGTGAGCTTGCCGTCCACGAGCTCTTCGACTGCCGTGGGGGTCAGGCGCAGCTTGCAGAACTTCTTCGCGGCCCCGGCGCCGGCATGGGCCAGCTCGGTGTGGCCCTTGATGGTGTCCCACTCCTCCTCGATCTCCCCCAGGGTCGCCGCAGCTCCGCTGAGCGTCACGAAGGGGACCTTCAGGGCCGCGGGCCTAGGGTCGATGAGGTTCCCGACCCCGGTGGTCACGAGCCCCAGGATGTCGAGGTACATCCAGGGGATCACCCCCTCGAACCTGGTCGAGAAGGGTAGGAAGACTTGTCGGACGACTGGCTTGAGGATGTCGGTCATCCTGGAAGCATACACGGGGCTAGAAGAAAGCGACCCGTCAGGGGGGCTAAAAACAGCACGGGCGGTGCAAGGTCAACTTCCCCTCGCACCGCCCGTACTTCTAGTTGTGGAACACCAGTGCCTGGACCAGGCACTGGATGGCACGCTCGAGTTCGACGGAGTCGAACTCGCGGCCCCAGGTGGGCCGACCCGGGGGTGTGTACTCAAGCAAAACGACGCCGGATAGGTATATCCGGCGTGCCTCCGACGCCCGCAGCACACCGGACTGCGCGACTCTCATGCGAGAGTCCCAGCAGTCCTCATCCGATGTCAATGTGTACATATCTTGGTCGGCGTTGTAATGGATCCTGCCCATGTTGTAGTGCTCCTTCAATCCTCTTATCCCCGACCCGTGGTACTTATTGCCCATGATCAAGGTCACCACCGAGCACGCATCCGGGGAGCCGCTCAAGGCGGAGGTCGACGCGGACATCGAGAACTTCGAGGACTACTTCAAGACCCTCGGGAACGACCCCCTGGCGCCATCCGAGAAGGCCATCATCTCGACCTTCTTCTACTGGAAGACCCAGGTGGAGAAGCAGGGCTAGTGAAAAACGGGCCCGTACAGGCGCCCGAGTTTCACGACCCCTGTGGGGTCAGCTCACCCGATGGTGAACCGGTTGAGGATGGCCAGGACGGCCTCCTCGGATAGACGGGACCCGACCCCACCGGGTAGCCGGGGAGAGCCCCCGATCGAACTACCCCCACCCCAGTTGTCGCTGTGCGCGACCCCGAGCGCGTGCTCCGCCTGGGCGATGGTGCCCAATATGGTGGGCAGGTATTGCCCCGACCTGTCCTTCGACGAGTCCGCCGGACCGACAGCCAACGGGACGAGGTCTGACCTCTTCCCGATGACCCAGGTGAAGCTCTTGTCGTTCGCCGGGGTGACGAGCGCCGCCGCCAAGTACCCCTCGGCGTAGAGGGGACCGAAGCCATCGGGGGTTTTGACGGGCACCCAGCCGCCCGTGGCCTTGAGGCCGTACCCTACGCCTGCCCGTTCCTCACGGGGCTCATCCTCCGCTCCGGCATACCAGGCGTCGAGCTTCTCCAGGAACGTGGCGAGCATCGCCATGTCCTGGGGGGCCTTGTCGCCCCACTTCGGCCCGAGTGCCGCGTGCAACGGGTGGGGGGCGAACACGGGCCCGTGGGCGTCCGTGAGCCCCACCCGCTCCACGAGGTCCTTGATCATCTTCAAGCGCCCCGCGTTTCCTCCCCGGAGGGCGTCACGCAGGAGCCACACCGACACGACGGTGTCGGCGTCGATGTCGTTGATGACCACGTTCGTGTTTCGGTCCACGACCAGCCCGAGGCTGAGCGCCACGGCGACCTGCTGGCACGTGGCCAGCGTGACCAACCGGAGGCAGCCCCCGTGGTGGTCGAACGAGTACCGACGGGTGGCAGGGTCGGCTGCGGGCCCCTGCACGGCGCCGTCGAGCGCGATGGTGTTCGACGCGAGGGCGTCGAACGTACGGACCTTTCCGTACTCGAACGTGATGTTGAGCTCCGCCAGGGGCTCGGTGGTGGTGGAGTTGGTGCTGCCGGCGACCGCGGCAACTTCGGTGTGTGCGAGGGTGCTCATACTATTCTTATCCCCGGTAGACGCCTATGTTTGCCCGGTCTGACAGGGGGCTAGAAGAAACCGCCCCGATGGGGAGGCAGAATCTTCAGTCCACGGAACCGGCCGAAGCCGGTGCATCGTGGGTTACTCCTTTCCCTCCAGGGCTGCCTGGAGTTCGAGGACCCAGTCACGGTCCCCGATCCTTTTCGCGTCCTGGAGCTGCTGCTCCAGGTGCCGCATGGCTGCATCGAGGGTCTTGCCGCCCGCGACCGCGGTGGCGGTCTTGACCGTCCAACGGCCCTTGAACCTCTTGCCCACGATGAACCTCATCAGTTCACCGCTCCTTTTGGCGCAGGAGGTCATCCGCCAGCTTCTCGAGAACCGCCGGCGTCAGCTCCATGCCCTGCTCACGGTAGCGGCGGGCCATCTCGCGGGCCTTCGCGAAGATGGCGTTCCCCTCCAAGGACGCGATGGCCAGCTCAGCCAAGCGGTCGACCTTCTCCTGCGCGGTCAGGTCTTCGATACCTTTGAGACCTTCGGTCAGGTTTTCGATACCTTCGAGACCCTCAAGATTCGATTCGATATGTTCCATGTGGTGTACCTCCAATCTTCTTATGCCCGATTCTGCCTACTTCTTGCTAGAACTACGGCAGGGAAGACACCATGCGAAACCAAGTCATTCAAGCCACGTGCGCGCGATGTACCCGGGTAGAGACCTTCGATAAGGACCCCGGGGACAGAAGCTTGACCATCATGTTCGGAGGCAAGGAGGTTTGCCGGTACGACGACCTTTGCGGCAACTGCCATACCCTTGTCGGCAAGGCCCTCGAGCAGGTCGGGACCCCGCTCAAGAAGAACAGCCCCGTCCGGGAGAAGGCCAAGCCCGTCGAGGTACCGGTCGTGAAGGTGGTCCCGCCAAAGCGGAGCTAGAAAAACGAGCACCCGTGAAGGTGTTCGTTCTCCTACCAGCAGGCTGCACGCTGCCGGCACCGCGGAAGACCTCGACCGTGGAGGCCACGAACTTGAAGGAGAACACGGGACGGTCAAGTCCTTCAAAGTTCTTATCCCCGATTTCGTGTGTTCTTGCACGACTCGGAGCTAGAACAACAAGGGGCTGCGCACCCCCCTTGTTGTCCTGCCTGCCTGCCGCCCCCTCAGACCGCCGCCCCATCGGGGAGCGGCATCGGCGGGGTGGCGGTCTTGACTACCTTCCCCCCGAATAGGAAGAAGTACGTCACTGCGCCCATGACGAGCGCAAAACATACACTTCCGACCACGATGGCCGTCTGTACTGCGGCCGACTGCATCCGAACGCCTGCGGGCACCCGGGGCGCGAGCCCCAGTTTCTCGAGGTGCTTGTCCTTGATGCTGGAGTGCACGTCGGCGGCCATGATGACCTTGTAGCTGGCCCCGTCGGCCATGACTGCCTTCTGGATTCGCGCAATCGCGTCCTGGCGCGAGGACTCGTCCGCCTGGCTCTGCATCCACATCTGCTTCTGGGCCTCGAACTGTTCCTCGAGGCTGGCCTGGGCCATCGGGGGGGTGAACGTGAACGTGTGTGACTGCGTGTTGGGCTGGGTCATTTTCGTAGTCTCCGTGAGAGGCTGAAGAACGTTATGTTCTCCTTCAACTCTCTTATCCCCGGATCCGGGGGCTTCTTGCAGGGTGGGGGGCCGCAGGTTGATGACCTGCCGGCGGCCACCCCTGAGGGCGCGGGGCTGGTGGTACGTCTCCTCCACCACGGCCATCTCGAGAACAGTCTCTACTTCTACTTCCTTGGACATGTATGAACCTCCAGTCTTCTTATCCCCGGATCAGGAGGTTCTTGGGGGCTAGCGAAGAAAGCCCGGGGAGCGGGTTTCTTCGCGACGGTCATCCGACCATCTGCCGCCAGGCGTCCGGGAACTTCCCGGACAGATCCTGGAAGCGCCTCTCACCCATCGCGACCACGGCAGCGTCGCCGTCCTCGGCCGCGATGGCCTCCTCGGGGGTGAGGTGAACCCGCGCGGCCGAGCGCGGGATGACATAGCTTTCTGGGTGGTCGGCCACCCATGCTTCAAGCGCCTTCTGGCGCTTCCGCTGCACGAGGGCAGCGGTTACTGACTCGACCAGGTTGAGGACCTGGTCGACCGCCAAGATGGCAAGTATGCTCATGGTTGTAGTTCTCCTTCACCTCTCTTATCCCCGGAAGGAGAGAGTCTTTGAAGTGACGGGCGGCACGGAACCAAGGCCAAGGGGGGGAAGACCGACTTCGGTCGCTCGCGCCGCCCGTCCAGGACAGCCTATCAGGTGCCTGGCAGAAAGCAGAGCCCCCAGGTCTCTGCCGAGGTAACATCCGGTCGTGCCCCTGAACTCAGCAGAAATCGCCGGGTCTATCGGACAGTACCAGTCGATGTACACCGGGCAGGCCAATCACTCCGGGATGATCGGGGGGATGATGGGCATGCAGGGTACCGCGAGCCAGCAGGGCGACCAGGCGGCCGGCGGGGCGATGAGCCGCATGAAGGCCATCGGGATGCCCGCCGCCGGGCTGGCCGCTGGCATGATCGGCCTGGACCCCATCGGGATGGGGATGAAGGCGTACGGGATGGCGTCCGGGGCCGGGATGGGGATGGCGGGCGCGGGCGCGGTGGGGCTCGGGGCCGCGGGGGTCGCGGCCGGCGGCGCGATGGCGGTCGGGTACGCGGCCAACCAGCTCTTCACCGGTGCCCAGCAACAGCAGCAGTTCAACGGGATGATGCGGCAGTCGTTCCACTTCCAGTCGGCTTCTGGGACGGGCTTCAACAACAGCCAGCTCGGGGCGATGTCGAGCGGGATCCGTCAGATGGCCGGACAGCAGGGTCCCTCGGGGGAGATGTCGAGCTTCGGGGAGCTCTCGACCCTGGCCTCGAACATGGGCCGGATGGGGATGGCCACCGGGGTCCGGGACGTCCAGGAGTTCAGCAAGAAGTTCAAGGAGATGGTGACGGTCGTGAAGACCGTCGCGAAGGAGCTCGGGACCTCGCTCGAGACCGCGCAGCAGATGGCATCTGGGATGCGAAGTTCGGGGCTCTTCAAGGGCACCGACCAGATGAGGATGGCGGCCGAGATGCGGCAGCTCTCTGTCGCGGGCAACGTGTCCATCTCCGAGCTCTCGGCCGCGGCCAACATCGGCTCGCAGATCTCCAGGGCGGTGGGGGGTCGTGGTCGGCATGGTGCCTTCGCGGGGGTCCGTACCCTGGGGGCCATCGGGGCCTCGGTGGAGTCCGGGGCGCTCTCCGAGGAGGACATCTACAACGCCACCGGGCAGACCGGCGCGGAGGGTCGACAAGCCCTGGCGGGCCGTCAGCTCGAACAGTCTGCGAGCTTCCTGAAGAGCGGTAGGGGACGTCGCTTCTTGGCCTCCGTGGCTGGGGAGCACGGCAACCTGGACGCGGCATCGGTGGGGGCCTGGCAGGGAGGTGACATGGACATCGGGTCCACCGGGCAGGCGACCGGTAGGAACCTGAGCAAGGTCGGCCGGGCTAGCTTCCTCCGAAACGAGGGGAAGCTCCGTGGTGCCGCGCTGGCGGCTTTCGGGGGAAACATCGGCGCCATGGCGCTCTCCCAGTGGGCCGGCGGCAAGGGCATCGACCTGGACAGCATGGATGACCGCTCGATGGTGTTCGCGGGCCGTCAGCTTGGGATGGGGCAGGATGAGCTCGAGGTTGCGCTGAAGCAGGCGAAGGGCGCGGCCATGACCTCGCTCACGAGCAGGCACTCGAACGAGACCGACAAGGCCAACAGGCGAGAGGCTGGGCGCAAAGCCACGCAGGGCATGGCGGGCCTGAAGAAGAAGTTCGAGCTCGAGCGTGAGCACCTTCAGAACATGATCCAGCAGGTCGGGGCCGACATGTTCACCGATCTCTCGAACTCCGTGGAGTCGATGATCAATGAGGCCGCGGGTCACGTACACGAGGAAGCCAGCAAGGACATCGGCTCTGCGTTCCAGTCTGCGAAGATGGGTGACTCGAGTCAGATGCGCAAGGTCTTCGGGATCGGGCAGGAGATGCGCCCAGAGGCCGAGAGAATGCTCAACATGGCCGGCAACGCTGGTCTGGGTGGTCAAGGTGGTGAGGGTGGCGGTGGTGTTCTTGGGAACTTCACACGTGGTGGCGGTCTCGCGGACTCCATCAAGTCGGGTGCGCAGACTGGTGGCACTCTTGGTGCCATCTTTGGAGCCGGGATCGGGGCCATCCCGGGGGCACTTGTCGGTGGAGCCATCGGTGGCATCAACAGCCTCCTCCATGGCGGCGGAGGTACCTCTGACTTCGAGCGGATGCAGAAGGCTGGGTACGGTAGCGCCTTCGGGGCTGGTGGTCCGAAGAGCGACAACGACGTCACGACCGGAATGGCACGTATCCATGAAATCCAGATGGGCGCCCTTGGGCCCGGCTCAGCGGACGGGGAGAAGTACGGGGAGAAGCTGAAGTCTCAGTTGATGGAGGCATACGGCAAGGGCGGCACATCAGCCACAGCGGGTCTTGACCGGATCAACGCCCACGAGAAACACCTCGAGCAGCTTGCCGCCACAAGTAACCCAGATGCGAAGGAAGCACTTGAGCACTTCCGCAGCCTGAAGACGGACGGCGAGAAGGCCGCCTACGTGAACTCTGCCGAGGGGAAGATGGGGCTCCCGCCAGGGACCAACCTTGCCAGCAACATGTCTGCCGACACCACGATAGGCGCCAGTAAGGGTTACGCGACCGCAGGGGACAGGGCCAAGGCCATTGGGACCATGGCCCTTGGTCGAGAGGGGTCGGCACGGGATACCTTCTTCGGAAGCGTCGGTAAGGGCATCGCGTCCGGGGCTGGTATTGGGGCCGCGGCTGGTCTGGGGTTCTTGTCTATCCCTGGAGCCATCGTGGGCGCGGTTGCTGGCGGTATCATGGGTGCCAGGACAGCCGGGCAGGCAAACGAGGCCGGGCAGTACATGTTGAACGACCGGAACCAGGAGCTTTCCCGTGACATCATGGGGGGTACCGCGGCCGAGCAAGAAAGCGCGAAGAAGAAGCTCAACTACGACTTGGTCAATCTTCAGAAGAACCCGGAAGCCAACGCGAGCAAGATCGAGATCATCAAGAAGATGCAGGGTGTGGCGGGCATGTTGGACTTCAAGGCCAAGAACCCTGACGCGAGCCCAGAGCAGATGGCCGCACACGCCAAGAGCCTGGGGCATGACCCTGACCACTTGATGAGCATGGCTGGTTCCATGGCTAAGGCGGGTATGGGGCAGCAGGAGATCAATGCTCGCGCCCAAGGCAGGGCTGTTGGGGAGAGCTCCAGGGAAGAGCTACAAGGCTTGAAGGCCAGCGGCATCTTCATCGGGGAGAAGGACGGCGCTTCGGTCCTCAGTCTAGGTGAGGGAGACAAGGGGAAGTACGGGAGCAAGACCAAAGAGATCGTCGCCGCCAAGTTGATGGAGCTGGCAGAGGGAGCCAAGGGCGGCAGCGGGGACACCGCAAAAGAGATGGGTGTTCTGAGCAACACCGCTGCTTCCGCGAAGGCCACGAACGACAAGATCTGGGCGGCCAGTACCGCTGAGCGCCGGCAGATAGCTAAGGACGCCCGAGACATGGGTATGAACACCCTTGGGCAGCAGGTCAGCGAGATCAACGCTTTCGAGAAGCGAGCAGAGCGCGCCATCAGTCGAGAGGGTGGGGCCGGTATCGCGAAGCTCTTCGGGGTAGACGCGTCCAAAGAAGACAAGCGAAGGATGCGCGGTATGAGTGGTGCAGAGCTAGGTAAGGAGATCTCTGCACAGCTTGGGCTGGGTACCGTTGCCAGTGGGAAGGGCGAAGTTGCCTCGGCGGAAGAGAAACTAAAGGCCATCCAGGGTAGGAGCGACTATGGGTCTTCCAACAAGAGCAAGGCAGAAGAAGCGGCTGCCATGAAGGCCATCGATGAAGCCAAGGGCAAGCTGGACACGGCCGGTAAGGTGCAGGACATCGCGACCCGTCTCAAGAGTAAGGACCCGATGGAACGCAAGGAGGCCGAGAAGGCCATGATGGCGTTCCAGTCTTCCCCCGAGGGCCAGAAGGTCGCGAAGGATCAGCAGCTCAAGAAGGACGAGCGGAATGACCCAGGTGTAAGGGCCGCGAATGCGAACGCGGACAAGGTTGTGGCGGCTTTGGGTGACGTGGCTGGTAGGATTGAAGTTGCCATAAAGGACGGGAAAACCTGATGCCTACAAAACCTGGGTTTGTGTTCGATCCGTACCTGCCCCTCACCGGGGTTACCTTGCACACGACTTTGCCGAACAAGGGGTTCGTGGACCCGCCGGGATGTACGCCTTGCCGGCTCGAGAGCAAGTTCAACATCAAGATCAACGGGAAGCTTTACAAGTTTGTCCTCCGCGACAAGGCACTCCCGGAGGACCACTACCTAGTGTCCCTGAAGGCCGCGGCGTTCTCGATATCCCGTATCGAGCAGTACCGAGGTACCCCGCCGCCCAGGAACGTGCGCGATTTTTTGGTGAAGGAAAACATCTTCATCTGACCTGGGGGCTAAAGAAAGCGACCTTGTGGTCACTCTCTTCCGGCCCCCCAGCGGGAGTAACCGCCGACGCGCCGGCGTGCTCGCCGCCGCCCCGATGGCGAGGCCGAACAGGCTTCCGACCACGAGCCCGACGGCTGCCGCTTGGTCGCTGTTCCGGCTCACGTACACCGTGCGCGCCGGAACGTACGTGGTGCGCTCCACGTAGACCGTGCGCGGCGCGGCGAAGCGCTCCGCCGTGTGCGAAAGCGGCCGACCGAAGTAGTCGGCCTCGACGGCCGCCACACTGGGGTTTGCCTGGAAGTAGCTGATGACCTCGCGGGGGATGCGAGTCCCCACGCGGGTCCACGAACCCGCAAACTCCTCGAACTGCGTAATCTGACCACCGACGGAAGAACGGCTGTATTTGGTTTTCATGGCTGTAGTACTCCTTCAACCTTCTTATCCCTTGAAAAGAGGTGTTCTTGCAGAGGGGGCAGAACACCCGGCCGGGGGGTGGTAGGCTCCCGGGATGGCCGTTTTCATTGAGTTGACCGTCGCGGACCTGGACCGGGTCTTCCAGAACGTCCTTGGCAAGTCCAAGGCTGGTAGCCGCAGGTCCGGGGCCGGGGAGCCCAACGTGCGCCGGCCCATGCGGGGCATGGAGATCAAGGAGGACACGTACGCGACCATCCGGGTCATCCGGGCGGACGGGACGGAGCTGAAGCTCTTCGACTCGAGTTCCGAGGGGGGTACGAGCTCCAGGTACTCGAACTTCATCATCCAGAGCGTCCAGGACGCCCGGATGGAGAAGCAGCAGATCGTCGAGACCTTCGGGGAGCCCTACATCTACTTCTTCGGGGAGGCCCCCAGGTTCATCGATGTCAACGCGGTCCTGCTCAACAGCTTCGACTTCAACTGGCGGGCGGAGTGGTGGCAGAACTACAACGACTACCTCCGAGGTACCAGGCTCGTCGAGATGGGGGCCCGTTGCTACCTCTTCTACGACGACATCATCGTGGAGGGGTTCATGGTCTCCTGCCAGGCCCAGGAAGATGCCCAGAACCCCCTGTCGGTCCAGATGGGGTTCAGGATGTTCGTCTCGAACTACGCGAACATCTCGTTCATCGGGGACGACACCTACCCGATCCACGACAACACCGTGATCCCCGAAGCCATCAAGGTGGACGACAACACAATCACGTACAGCATGCCCACGGCCGCCGAGCGGGCCGCCCAGGCAGAGGCCACCTACCTGAAGCAGCTAGGGGCCAAGCAGATCCAGCAGGAAATCGCGAAGGCCAAGACGATGGAGCAGGTTCAGAAGCTCCAGCAGCAGTACAACCTCCAGCAGCTAGGGGTTGTGGTCCAGGGGGCCAACCTACTGGCGGTCGGGAAGTCCATCTTCCAGGGCAAGCCGCAGGAAGCCGCCGACGAGCTCAAGAAGGGCCTCCAAATCTCCAAGAACGGGACCACGGATGCCATCGCGGCATGGTCCAAGGGCAACTTCAAAGAGGGCTTGAAGGACTTGTTCTCGAGCCGAGGCGGAGGCGGGTTCGACCTGGCCTCTGCCATCAGGCAGGGTCTCGCGTACACGTCTCCAGCACCCACGACGAACATCAACGAGTTCCTGCGGAACTCCGAGGCGGCCATCAACACCCTGACCCACCAGATTGTCGAGGTGACCAGGACCTACCCGCTACGAACCAAGATCCCGGACAACTACGACGAGTACACGAGGCCGACCCTGAACGGCTCGTCCGAGAAGGACCTCTTCGACCAGAGGGGTATCGTGCTGGAGATCAACGGCGAATCACCCCGCCCTGTCGAGACGGTCTTCGAGGAGACGTGCCGGCGGGGTGCTCAAATCGCCCCCGAGAACTTCTACGCGATGGGGCTGGTCAACTGGACCCCGGGCGGTGGGTTCCAGTCCGGTAGTGTCTCGGGGGTTGGCGTCGGGATAGGGGTCGGGGCCGGTGGTATCTACGGGTACGGGGGGCAGCCTGGCCTGGGGTTCAGCGGACCTCCCTCAAGCGGGTACGGGGGCACGGGCTTTGGGGCAGGGCTACCTGGTAACGGGAGCAACCCTGGCCTCAACGCCAACCCCCTCTTCGGTCAGCCACAGGGCGTGGTCCTGGGGGTGGGGACGGGGTACAGGTACGCGTACTCGCGGAGCTTTGGGGCCACGGCCTCGGTGGGCGGCGCGGCGGGCGGGCAGATGGGCGGCACCGTGGGGCCAGGCGTGGGTGGCGCGTTCGGGGGCTTCGGGGCTGGGTCGTGGGGTAACCCGAACGCTCAGCAGTTCGGCAACCCCGGCCTCCAGCAGTTCAACCAGAACCCCTTCGGGCTCCCGAGCGGGTCACCGTATGGGGCAGGTACGGGTCTGAACGGGGCCTCGAAGAACACGGTCTACCAGTTCACCGCCGGGCTAGGTCCAGACGGAAGCGTGCAGACCAGCACGCAGTCCTTCCAGGGAGGGCAAGGTCAGCCTGGGTTCGCGCAGCCTGGGTTCAGCGCTGGGTTCGGGGCTTCAGCGGGCATCGGTGGAGGGGTCGGTGGGGTGGCGACCTTCGGTGGAGGGGCACAGATAAATGCCGTGGCGGGCTTCGGTCTTGGTATCCGTGGAGATGGGGCGTTCGGGACACACGCGGTTCCAGGAACTCTCGGGAAGCCCTGCGAGTAAGCCAACATGCAAGCACGAGCCAAACAGATAAAGATCCGTCTCTTCATCGAAGGCATCGAGTGCCCGATCATCTCAGCATCCATCCAGTCGCAGCCGAACGCTCCCGCGACGGCTTCGATTCAGGTGCCGCCCACCGCTCTGGGCACGAAGCTGTTTCCCCGCACGGTCGTGCATGTTTTCTTCGCGGACTTCTTCGAAGACGGTAACCCGCTGGTCTCCTTCCGAGGTGGTGACGTCTCGGATCCCAGGAAGCCGCAGGACCCAACCGCGTACGAGCAGGCCAAGCAGCGCAGAGCAAAGGGTACGGATGATGCCGAGAGCGACACGAACTTCGCGAACGACGTCAGGAACATCCGATACAAGCTTCTCTTCTGTGGGGAGATCGTCGGCTTCCAGTGGATGAAGACCCCTACTCAGCGGTCGCTCATCTTCCAGTGCGTCGACTTCTCGAACTACTGGGACTACGCGTACCAGTTCAACAACACCGACCTCTTCGGCCCTGGGCTGAAGGCGGTGTTCAGTGGTGGTTCCACGAACCTCCTGACGGACTTCCTTTCCACCCCCGGAGAGATCGTGACGTCTCTCCTGCACCAGAAGAGCGTCAACTACCCGGCCCTCGAGGGCTTCCTGGGTGGGCTCATCCGGATGCTCGAGGGTATCGGGGGCTCGTACTACACGGACACGAAGTTCCAAGGGCAGAACATCTTCTACTCCTTGGCGGAGCTCCGCCTGCACATCACGCAGATGATCACCGTCTTCCCTGGTGACAACACGGCCCAGAAGCTCCTCGGGGCCGGGGGTTACGACAGCCTCTTCGGTCGGACGCTAGGGAACCTGGGAGAGCAGGTATCCATTCGGGTGGTCCTCAACGCCCTCACGAAGCTGATCTTCCACGAGACGTACCCCATCACCACGCCTCTCTACGTCCCAGGCACTCAGGGGTCAGTGGGAGGGCAGGTACGTAAGCTCGTGAAGAACGTGCCCGCGTACTACTACGTGTACTCGGTCGCGACCAACAACCAGCGCAGCATCGACGACATCAAGAGCATCTTGGAGCAGCCTGGTGATGCAACTTCGTCGGTGGCGGCCCCTGTGGGGAACCCCACCAAGAACAAGGCGGCTCTCATCACGCGCCTTGCCAAGATGAAGAAGAACCTCACCGCTGCCTCGCTGACCTCGAGGCAGAAGGGCCCCGCGGAAGCCACGGCCATCTTCAGCGCGGCAGCCTCTCAACTCGCGGTGGCCACGACAAAGATTCAAGCCGCTTGGCGTCCAGGTATGCCGGCTAGTCCGAAGCGCACCGCGATGCTGGTTGAGTTGAACAAGGTCAGGGTGCTTCTCCAGAAGGCCGTGGTGCTGGAGGTCAACACGATCAAGAAGGCTGTGCAGCAACCAGCTAGGCTGAACACGCAGATCTTCAAGCCGGACATCTGGTTCGGTCCTCCCCCGAGGTGCAACGTCCTGTTCCCCGAGAACTACGCGCAGCTCCAATATCAGCGTTCGTACCTCCAGGAGACGACCAGGTTGCTGTTGAAGACCAGCGGGGAGTTCGGGGAGGACGAGCTCTTCGACAGCTTCTTCTTCGCCCCGCAGGCCAGGTCGATCAAGGGGAAGAAGTCAACCCTGCAAGGGCTCTTCGCGAACGACATCATGGACCACGAGCTCTACACGGGCATCCTGCCGAAGTTCGAGAAGATGGGGGAGATGAACATCTTCGCGGTCCGCTCTGGCACGGTGGACGGCAAGGTCCCGAAGATCAGCCTGTCTCAAAGGTCCGTGAACTTCCTCTTCTTCAAGCAGAAGTTCGCCTCCAGGCAAGCATCTGTATCTGGGCCGTTCAACCCCTACCTGGCTTGTGGGTTTCCTGGCCTCATCATCGACAAGTACGTGAACATGGAGCAGGCGCTTCAGTACCAGGCGATGCTCCGTGACGTTGGAGGAAACCGAGATGCTCGTCTGAAGATTGCTCCAGACATCTCCAACCTGCTGGGTACTCACTTCCTGGGGATGTTCGCGGAGGTATCCCACCAGCTCGAGCAGATGAACGGGATGACCAGCGTGGGGATCATGTTCCCCCGTGAGTACGCGGAGTCCACGGAGTTCTTTGGTCCCTCCATCAAGGAGGACCAGATTGCTCAAGTTCGACTTGGTGCCGACTCCTTGCGTGATACCGCGGTGGCCTCGTTGACTAAGCCTCCCATCGGGGCCGTGGGTCCGAACTTCGGGATCATCAAGTCCGTCGAGGACATCACGAGCAGGTTCTCAGCGCCTAGCGACAAGGTGCCTGACAACTACGCGAAGCTCGCACTGTGGTCTGGTACGCGTCGCTCTGGTACGGGTCAGCTCGACCAGTTCGTCCCCGTGGGTGTCGAGGTGAAGGTCGGCTCACTCGGGACGAAGGTCGTGGACGCCACGGGCGGAGATCCAGATCGTCTAGTGACCTTCAGGGCTTGGATGATCCACGAGCAGGTACCGAAGTACCGGCAGGAGATCATCGACGAACCCGCTGAAGCTCTCATCCGTCCAGGCTGGTACGGGGACGCGTGGAGGAACGACCGTATCGGCAAGGCGTACAACCACTACTTCAACATCGGGTCCATCACGGACACCACCCAAGTGGCTGACCCCGCGGGGCTGTCCACGGGTTCGAAGTTCTTGAACGCCGAGGACAAGCTTGCCGAGGAGGCCGGGCGTGAAGACGAGCGCCGCGCCAAGGATATCGCTCCAGCGTTGTTCACCCTTGAGAAGAACCAGAGCATCGAGCAGGCCACGGAGTTCATCCTGCTCACGTACTCGTACATCAAGCAGAACAAGTTGAACGTGGACGAGTTCATTCGGGCGTACACGTGGCGCCCCATCGCGACCATGGTGGACATGTTCGGGACGTCCGATCTTCAGCTATCTGCTGACGGGACGAAGGCAGTCAGCGGTATCGAGGGCTTCCACTCTCGAGCGTTCGGTCCGTTCGCGGACCTGTTCGGCCTAGTCACGCCTGAGATCACGGAGATCCTGGGCGTGAAGAAAACGGACATCGCCAGGGCGAACGGAGACGTTCGTGGCCGCCGCTTCGAGGCAGCGGGAAACTTCATCAACGCCCTGACGTTCTCCAAGGCACAGATCGGCTTAGCTTCGATTACTGTCTCGGGGGTGGTAGAAGTGATGGATGGACCTCCTGAACGTCATGGAGTCAGCGTTCTTGGACGAGCTCTGGAAGATTGCTGCGGTGCGTCCGGACGTCCGGAAAGCCATGAAGGTCTCGCAGACCAGGTCTGGTCGAAGGCCCATCAGCGTGGCCAAAATGCTGTCCAAGGAGAAGGACGGGACCCTCTGGAAGGAGGGCGAAGGCTCTCTTGGGAACCTGGTATCCACGGCCGCCGGGGACCCGCCAGGGTCTACCGGGAGCCCCGCCCGTTCTCCACGGAGCAGTTCCGAGGTACCATCCCGTGAGGATGGCCGTGAGAACGTCCAGACGATTCTTGTAGGCAAGCAGCTACCACCTGAAACGACCAACCAGCCCGCCGAGCACGGAAACTACTGAGGCCCTACATGATCAGCATCATCACCATCGCAGCGTGTCGCGACGAGCTCGAGAAGATTGCAGCCGACCTCACCACAGAGGGTCGGGCGCACATCGCCCCGAAGAACTTCGCCCTCAGTTCGAAGCAGAGCGACACCGGCAAGCCCGCGTACCCGATCCACGACAAGGCGCACGCCAAGTCGGCTCTCGGGCTGGTCGGGATGCACGGTGACGCGGACGAGAAGGCCGAGGTCTACAAGGACGTGGCCAAGAAGTTCCCCTCTCTCGCGCGTCACGGCGGCGGGTCCAAGGAGAAGGACTCGGGGATGGAAGCTGGCCCGCAGACGTCCGGGCAGGCTCCTCTTCCCGGCATGGCTCGTGGTGGTCCACCTGGCGGTACCGGGATGCAGACCGGCCTGGGAGGTGCGTGATGAACACCATCATGCTTGCAGCCTGTCGTGACGAGCTCGAGAACATCGTCAAGGAAAGCGATGCCGGTGGCTGGGCTCAGTCACTGAAGAAGCTCGTCAAGAACGTTGCTCCGAAACATCCGCCTGCTTCAGGGGGGGTGGCCAAGACCATCCACGACGCGGCCGCGTACGGGGGGCACACGATCCATCCGTCCTCCGGGACGTTCCACGACGTGGCATCTTACGGGGGACACACCCTGGGTGAGCACGGCCCTGGTCAGACCATTCATGGCATGACCGGTGCGTCGGGAATCCTTCACGATGCAGCCCTCTCGGGGGGACACGCCGGCGAAGAGACCAAGAAGAGCATCGGTCGTCGCATCGGAGAGCACCTGCACAAGTACGAGAACCCCTACGAGGTAGGCGGCCTTGGCCTCCTGGCCGGCATCGGGGCTGACCGCGTGCAGGCTCACGCTCGAGCGGGCAAGGGCGCCACGGACGAGCAGATCGAGCACAAGCAGCTCATGGGCGAGACGGGACACGCCGCGGCTGACGTGGCCGGTCTCGGGATCCTGGCTGCTCCGCTGATTGCCACGAGGGCCATCACGGGTAAGTGGACGGGGCACTGATGTACCGGGCGTGCCTCGATGAGCTCCTGAAGCTTGGCGCGATTGATCCCGCGCAAGCCAGGGCGGCTATCTCGAACCTCGAGAACCTCGAGCGCAACAAGACCACGCCCGATCAGGCTCTTCGGTACGGGGCCCTTGGGGCAGCCTCTGGGGTTGCGGTGGGTGGGGTCACGGATGCCATCCGGGGTACCAAGCTCCGTGACCTCTACAAGGGCGTGGAGGGCGTGAGGGGCGGCAGGCTTCGCAACGTAGCCGCGTTGGCTGCCGGTGGTGCTATCGCGGGCGGGGCCCTACCGATCATCCGGCAGCACATGGACCGCAAGATCGAGACGGGGAAGCTGCGGAAGTTCATGGAAGAGAACCGGCCCCAGTACGCCCCCGAGCCCGACGATGGGAAGATCGTGGGACCGACACACGGAACCGGCATGACCGTCACGGCAGCCGCCAAGGTTGCCTTCACGGAGTCCCAGTACTCTGGCGGGATGGGCGGCGGCGGTCTGGTGATCTCCCCCTTGCTCGCGAACAACGCGCCTCCCAGGCTCGATGCTCCCCTGGGGCTCGAGAGTGAGCTCAGGAAGAAGAAAGCCTGGGCCAAGCTCGCCTTCATGGGGCAGAAGGGTTCGACCCCTGGTGGCCACCTTTCGAGCGGGGTCAGGCAAGCTGGTCCCAGGACCACCGCACCACCTGGGCCTTCCATCGGGGACATCTCGAAGCCGAAGGAACCGAAGATTCAACGCATGGCCGGCGTCACGATGCCGACCATCGATGGCTGGGGCCGTAACCGCGCAGGAGCGACCAAATGATGGACGACGAAGAGAGATTCCTCGAGACCATCATCACGCCCCTCAAGAAGGTCGCGGGTCTTCGGGACGAGGACAAGTGGCAGCAGGAAAAGCACTCGGACTTCGAGAACGCCATCATCGAAGATCTCGACAAGGAAGCGGGCCTGAGGGAGTCCCTGCGGAATGCCGTGGCCGGGATGGGCATGGCGGCCGGGGTGGCTGGTGGCGCGCACGCCGTGGCGCCGGCGCTCAGCCACGCCCCCATCACCCAGGCGGTCTCTCACGCGGCCCACAGCGTCTCTGCACCGGTCAGCGAGGCGGTGCGGGGGGTTTCACGTCACAGCGAGCTGAAGAACGTGGCACGTCCGGCTCTGCGGCCTACCGTTGGCCTTCCGGTGCGAACGAGCCGTTGAGATGGCCCACGGGTTCATGCCCACCACGTACCGCGCCTTCCGCGGGGAGCTGACGGAGATCTGCAAGGTCGCGGACATCAAGACCAAGTTGCTCCCCCATCAGCAGCGCGTGGTGGATCGTATCCAGCAGGAGGACCAACCCGGTCTCGTGGTCGTGCATGGCCTGGGTTCCGGCAAGACGCTCACCAGCATCGCGGCCCAGGATGCCCTCGGGATGGGGGCCACGGCGGTCGTGCCCGCGGCCCTCCAGGCCAACTACATGAAGGAGCGCGCCAAGCACCTCGAGGGGGAGGGGCAGCCCATCGAGCTCGAGACCCTTCAGCGGACAGCCCGGAGGGGTCAGGCCACCGAGAACCCGATGCTGATCGTCGACGAGGCCCACCGGGCCCGCGAGACGAACACCAAGACCTACAAGGCCCTGAAGAACACTCCCTCGGAGAAGCGTCTCCTCCTTACCGGGTCACCTTTCTACAACCGTCCCTCGGACATCGCGCCGTTGATCAACCTGGCCGCGGGTGAGAACAGGTTGCCTGGTGATCCGACATCCTTCGCGGCCAGGTACGTGATGGATCAGAGCGTGAACCCAGGGTTCATGGACCGCGTGTTCCGTGGGATTCAGCCAGGTACCAGGCAGGTCCTGAACCCCAGGAACGCCGGGGAGCTTCAGCAGAACTTCCAGAAGTGGGTCGACTACCACCCAGGAACGACCGACAACTTCCCGAAGGTCACCCGGGAAGACGTCAAGGTGCCGATGACGGAGGAGCAGCTCCGCATCTACGACGCCACGATGGGGCAGGCTCCCGCGTGGGTACGCCAGAAGGTGCTCTCTGGTCTCCCGCCGTCCAAGCAAGAGTCGAAGGACTTGAACGCCTTCATGTCGGCTGTCCGTCAGATCTCCAACACGACCGCGGGGTTCGAGGGCGGTAAGCCCAGCGACCCGAAGATCGATACGGCGTTCAAGAAGCTCCAGGAGACGCTCAAGAACAACGAGAACGCGAAGGCCGTGGTGTACTCGAACTTCCTCGAGTCAGGGATCAACCCCTACAAGCAGCGCCTGCAAGCTGCCGGGATCCCGTTCGGGGAGTTCACGGGCGAGATGAAGAAGAAGGACCGAGACAACCTCGTCCAGCAGTACAACGACAACAAGATCAAAGCCCTCCTGCTATCGAGCGCCGGCGGTGAAGGTCTCGACCTGAAGGGCACCAGGCTCATGCAGATCCTCGACCCGCACTGGAACAACGAGAAGCTCCGCCAGGTAGAGGGCCGAGGCATCAGGTTCAAGAGCCACGAGGATCTCCCCGAGGCTGAGCGGAACGTGCTCGTGCAGCGCTTCCTGGCCACGCGACCCAGGTCGGGGCTCATGGAGAAGCTCCACCTGTCCACCCCGGGCGGAGCCTCCGACGAGTACCTGTCGATGCTCAGCCGGGACAAGGACAAGTTGAACGACCAGTTCCGAAGCCTGCTACCGAACTCCGGTGCCTACCATGCATGACTGGACACCCGCGCGAGCTGAAGACCTTCTGCTGAAAGTCGCGGAAGCCCACCAGGACAGGCTGGAAGAGGTGGTTGCAGAGAAGACCGCCGAAGAGGAACGGTCACGTGCGCGGGAGTACGTGCAGCACGCATCGCTCAACTTGGGGCAGGCTGCCCGTGACATTCGGTACATCCACGATCATCCGGATGCCGACAAGGTTGCCCCAAAGGGGTCAGCTCATCATCTTGCAGCCTCAGTCACGAGCAGGGTCCCGAGCCTGGCGAGCAATCTCTACTACGCCGCGCTACCCCCGCAGCTTCATCACACCCCCGAGGAGCTATCTGGCAGGGCTGACTTGAAGGCGATGTTCTTGCACGGGTACGCGCCATGGGACCATCCCGATCCCATCAAGAAGGCTTCTGCTCTCCCGAACTGGTTGGCCAAGCCGCTATGGGGCGTGAACAAGAACCACCTCCTCTCGGAGGAGACCCCGGAGCACAAGGCCGCGCTCGAGAAGGCCGAGCACTTCAGGACCACCATCGCGAAGAGGTTGAACGTCACCCCGTACCTCGCGGGTTCGTTGGCGACAGGGTTGAACGTCCCGGGGAAGTTCGACTTCGACTACGGGGTCCGGGTAACCTCGAAGCCCAAGCTGCTAGCGTTGGTGAACCGCCTGGAGAAGTCGAAGGACTTCACGTCCTCTCAGTTCAACAAGCCGAACGCTGACTATCACGTCTTCACGACGCAGATCGGTGGCGAGAGCGTGGACCTGGCCATCCTGTACGGCGACAAGGCAAAGCAGCACCGCGCCGGCATCGAGGACGCCAAGAAGCTCCTGACGGAAGCGAAGCGTCGGGAGATCGTCGGCACCAAGGCCGAGGCCGGGAACATGCTGTTCATGAAGGACAAGCGCTACAAGGCGTTCAAGTCCAACCTGGACAAGCAGCTCGGGGTCCCGCACTTCGGTCGGGATGACTTGAGCAAGGCCGCCATGAGCGCCGTCCAGGCCGTCAACCGCAAGGATGTCTTCGGGCAACGCACGCACGACCTGACCCCGCTACTCAACAGCAACATGCTCATCTCCGCCGTGGACGCGGCGAAGCGGGGGGTCCTCAATAGCGTGGAGAAGCCCGGCTGGAATCGTGGAGTCCGCATCGACCCAGAGCCCGGTCAGGCGTACGCGCTCCGGAAGGAGATCTTCCTGACCCCAGGTCTCTTGCCAGCTGATGCCGGGTACGGGCAGTACGGGGTTCTCTTCCGCGCGAAGGACGTGGCCAAGAGCCCGTACATCAACACCATCCCGGATGAGCACGTCCGCGAGAACGCCGTGAAGTCGAAGCTGCACTTCGTGGTACCGGACCACGAGTTCGAGATGTTCACGAAGAAGTACCAGCAGCACTCCTTCATCCGCGAGTCCGAGCTACCCGAGAAGAAGAAGCTCCCGAGCACTGCTGGCATCATCGACATCGCGTCCAGGATTTTCCGTGGGCCATCCCTGGTGCAGAAAAAGGAGGACGTGGTGTTCAAGAAGAAGGCATGGGCCGATGCCATTCGTGGTGGCAAGGCGGACAAGCGGAAGCCCGGAGAGTTCGACCAGAAGGAGCTCGCGGAAGGTCAGAAGCACGAGCTGGAGCACACGAGCAGCACGCACGTCGCGAAGGAAATCGCGATGGACCACCTGTCCGAGGATCCTCGGTACTACACGATGTTGAACAAGATGGAGAAGAAGGAGAAGACCGCGGACGGGGAGTTCAAGCTCGAGGGCTCCACGAAGTTCCAAGGTCTACCCATCGCCATCGAGCAGCAGGTTGGCTCTGTCCGTTCCGGTGTCGACAAGGACGGGCACAAGTGGCGGACGGTCATGAAGCTCCCGTACGGGTACATCAAAGGCTCGAAGGGTGCTGACGGGGAAGGCGTGGACGTGTACGTGGGTCCCAAGAAGGACGCCGAGAACGCCTACGTGGTTCACCAGAACAAGGCCGATGGATCAGGGTACGACGAGGACAAGGTCATGCTGGGCCAGCCCTCGAAGGAGCACGCCGTCAAGGCGTACCTGAAGCACTACGACGATCCGAAGTTTCTCGGTCCCGTGAAAGAGGTCCCCATGGAGCGGTTGAAAGAACTCATCGAGTCCGGCAAGACGTTGAAGAAGATCTCCGCGGCTACCCTGCGGGCCATGCGGGAGATGTTCGAGAAGGAAGCCCGGAGTGCCGAGACCATCCATGCCGTTGGGGAAATCGCAAACCGGATGCGAGCTCTGCCGGGTGGTACCAGGACCATGCTGAACACGGTGGCACGCGCGAAGGGCATGGACCCTCACGCGGCCTTCCAGTTGGCGGAGTTCAGCCACGGTGGTCAGGGTGTCCACGGCTTCCTGGCGGGGCTGCCCGAGACCGCGCACCTACCTTCCAACGTTCGTGACCTTGGGAAAGCCCAGAAGCTCGAGAGTGCGGTGTCTGGGCTCAAGGACATGAAGATCGATCTCGACAAGGGAGGTCTCGTGGGTCCAAGGGCCATGCCCCCACGACCTGTCCCTGGTGCGCGCCCCGCTGTTCGTCCTGCCGTGCAGGCACCTGTCGCGGCCCCCGTGGCAGCCCCGATGGCCACGCCAGCGCCCATGGCGGTACCTCGTCCTCGTCCCCAAGTGGCGCCTGCTGTGGCGCCCCCCATCGTGTTATCCTGAAGCAGAGGTCACCATGAGCGTTCTCGAAATCCAGAAGTCCATCGCCCGCCTTGCCGGCAACACGAAGCTCGCGGAGAAGCTCGAAGCCAACGATGAGGGCACCGTCGCTGGCAAGAACGAGGTCGGGAAGACCCGTGAGGAGACCGTGGGTGCCTTGCGTGGCTACTGGGGTGACGAGCCCGAGAAGTCTCCTACCGGCACCACCGAGCGTGAGACCAAGAGCGAGGCGCTCAACACCGCCGCGGAGAAGATCAACGTCGAGGACAACCACGACCTCCTGGCCCGTGTGTTCACGAACTTGTCGCCGGCCTCGGACGCGGACAAGAGGCTCATCGAAGAGAACTTCGCGCACGGCAAGCCTGGCTCGTACGTGACCCGGTCGAAGACGCTCGTGGAGCTGACCCGCGGACTACTCCCGAAGTTACCCTGCAAGACAGGGGTTTCTTCGGGGACAAGAAGTCCGTAGGAGGCACACGCATGGCCAAGAATCCCCTTGATCTCTTTGAGGACGCTCAAGTCAAAGAGGCCGTCGACAAGAATCAGAAGCAGCTCCAGCAGTGGCAGTACTGGAAGGACAACGGGCATCAGCCCGAGCACCTCGAGCCGCTGCTCAAGGCGTACCAGCCTCTCATCAAGAGAAAGACGAACGAGTTCGGTGGCGGCCTCGCGATGGTGAACCCCACCGCCCTCGAGGCGGACATCACCGGGCACGTGATCAAGTCGTTCTACAACTACGACCCCGAGAGGGGAGCATCTCTCTCGACCCACGTGTACGGACGGGTCCAGAAGTCGAAGAGGTACGTCGGGAAGAGCCAGAACTTCGCCTACATCTCCGAGGGCAAGTCAGGCGTGATCGGAGATCTCCAGCGGGCTCAGAGCCACCTCGGAGAAGACCTTGGGAGGCAGCCCACCCCTCAAGAGTTGTCGGACCACATGGGTATCCCGGTGAAGCGGATCATCTCGGTCCAGAAGTCGCTTATCCGGGACGTACCTGGCAGCGCCATCGAGAGCGACGCCGGGATGCCCCGTCTTGGGCAGCGGCAGGCGGAGGTCATGTCGCTTCTCCCGCAGGTGCTCTCCCCAGAGGAGAAGGAGGTCTTCGACTTGGTGTACCACCCCACGAACCCGACAACAGCCACCAAGGACATCGCGAAGAAGCTCGGGAAGAACGACTACGAAGTGAGTCGCACCAAGTCATCGATCATCGCGAAGATGCATCGGTACACATGAAAGGATTACATGTCCGACGAAATAAAAGTACTCAGCGACACCGAGTACTGCCTCATGAAAGAGCGCCTGCTTGCCACCCTGCGAGAGGCGCTCGATGCGTTTGTGATTCTGGAGCAGAGCATCAACCCGAACGCCGAGAAGGTGGACTTCATCCACGCCCAGATGGAGGTCTGCATGGACATCTCGTCCAGCGCGGCGCTGGACACCGGGGAGTTCACCCGTGGGGAGTTCATCGACATGGCCATCAACAGCTTCGAGGAGTTGTCGGAGCTGAAAGCTGATGAGCCCATCAACGTCACGGTGGTAGAGCTTGGTATGGCAAACACCTCGAAGTCGGCATTGAACTGATGTCCGGCCTAGGACATGTGCTCATCGCCGATCCGCCCTGGCCCTTCGGGGACAAGCTCCCCGGCAAGGGGCGCGGGGCCGAGAAGCACTACGACCTTCTTTCCGTGAAGGATATCTGTGAGTTCCCTATTCCTCCCATGCACGAGGACGCCTACCTGCTGCTCTGGCGGGTGTCCTCGATGCAGCAGGAGGCACTTGATGTCGCGAAGGCGTGGGGGTTCGAGATCAAGTCCGAGCTCGTGTGGCGGAAGCTCACGAAGACTGGCAAGCGCCACTTCGGGATGGGTCGCACGGTGCGGCTCGAGCACGAGGTCTGCCTCATCGGCAAGCGAGGCCGCCCAGAGACCAAGGTGAAAAACGTCAGGTCCACCTTCGAGGCCAAGGTGGGCCGGCACTCAGAGAAGCCGGACGAGTTCTACAAGATCGTCGAGGAGCTCTTCTGGGGCCCCTACGTGGAGATCTTTGCCCGCCGGCGCCGAGAGGGCTGGCACTGCTACGGAAACGAACTGGAGGTACAAGGATGACCATCAAGGAGTTCAAGCTGCTGGACCATGGATACCTGCGCTTCATCGAGAGCTACGGGTCCGACGAGAGCATCATCGAGGCGGCCCGGATGAGCACGAACAAGGGCTTCTTGGGGTGGGGGCCCTTCTGCTCGAAGTGCGAGATTCACATGGTGGAGACGCTGGGAGGTCTCTGGTCACCAGCGAACTACGAGACGGGTAGCCAGATCGGGTGCGTCCACGACGCCAAGAAGCCCGGCGACGAGAAGCTGCTCAAGTACCTCTACGAGAACAAGCACTCGACCCCATTCGAGATGGCGGGCCTCATAGTTGAGGTGCAGGCGCCCATCTTCGTCTTCCGGGAATGGCACCGGCACCGCACGCAGAGCTACAACGAGATGTCGGCCCGGTACACGCCGCTGCCCGACCTCAACTACATCCCGTCCGTCGAGCGGCTCATGCTGAACTCGAAGACGAACAAGCAGGCCGGGACGGTGAGCGGCGCAGCCGAGCTGACAGTGGAGATGGCCGAGAACTACAGAGCTAGGCTCGACAACCAGTATGCAGAGGACGAGGACTTCTACCAGAGCGCCCTCATGATGGGCGTCCCGAAGGAGCTGGCCCGCATCCACCTTCCTGTGGGCCGCTACTCGAAGATGAGGGCGTCCGCGAACCTCCGGAACTGGCTCGCGTTCCTGACGCTCCGCATGGCACCCGGGGCCCAGTGGGAGATCCGCGAGTACGCCAACGCGATGGGGGAGGTCATCAAGGGCCTGTACCCCAGGACCTGGGACCTCTTCGTCGGCGGATGATCAAGTACAAGTGCAAGCTCTGCCAGACCACGCACTCAGTCTGGGACTCTTGCTACATCTCGAAGAAGAGTCCGTATTACGCCTGGGGGTACGAGTGGCTGGGGGACCCTGGTAAGAAATCGAACGAGATCTGCTGGGTGGTCCCCACCCCAGATAAAGAGGTAGCTGGAGAAGTGATGTCGTACTTCTTCGAAGCCTGGGATCTCCGATGCGCGGGTGGCGGTGACGAGAGCCCGTTCAACAAGGAAAGAACAAAACCTTCCAAGGACTACCTATTCAAGATCATCGTGTATCGGTGGGTACCTGACATCGTTCAGGATGTTCTTCTGTGGCGTCTTGCCGGAAGCCCGGACATGCGCGTGATGTACGAGGAGGAGGATGAGGATGCGGAGAGCTAACATGCATACGCTCGAGGAGCGGCAACTGGACAAGGGGTCCCGTTTCTACGCGGTGAGGTGCGGTGACTACAAGAAGCGGAAGGTGGAGCACCGCGTAGAGTTCTTGAAGAACGGCATCGTGGTCTTCCACGGTCACGCTCAGTGCACTTCCCCAAAGGCGCTCATGCAGGAGTACGACCTTCAGAATCTTGGCGAGTCCAGGCAGGGCTGCTCCTACTTGGCGCAGCTCATCCTTCAGGTGACGAACTCGTCCAACTACGCGAACGCTGGAGGTAGGGGTCGTAGGACTTCGGAGATGGTCTACGCTGAGAAGATGGGCCTACCGACTTCCATCTACTTGGAGTTGATGCTCATCGCTGACCGTCGTCGGCCCTATAAGTTCCTTCACGTACCTCAGGGTAAGTCAGCAGGCTGGGAGGGTCCCATGGGCCCGCTCGAGAAGACCATCGGGAAGAGGCTCGAGTACTCCCTGACCGCAGCGCGCGAAAGGCTTATGGTGAAGCTTCGGCTTGTATATGTGAGGCTCAGAGCGAAAGGGGTGACCACAGAAGACCGTTACTACTACGTGTGAAGGAGCTACTATCCGGGCATGGCTGCCTCGACCCGTGAGCAACGTCTGGACAAGTTGGTTCAACTCACGCAGAAGTGGTCCGCCCAGACCCAGAAAGAGCTTCAGGACCGGGTGGACCAGTTGAACCGGATGTTGAAGGGGCGCGGCGCCGGGGCCATCGGTCAGTCTTCCGTGGCGGCCGTATCTGAGATAGTCGTGGATGAGATCGACAACTTTTTGATTGGGTGAAGAACATGAAGATGACTACCGAAGAGAGCCTCCGCATGGAGGTCGAAGTGCTGAAGATGGAGCGGGCGCAGCTTCTCCGTGGCATGTACGCCGAGAAGGGCGAGCAGGCCGGCAAAGACGAGCAGGCCGCCGTGGCGGCGCTCGCCGCCCTACGGACCGAGCTCTCGGAGAAGTACGGGATCCCCGCCGAGCAGATCAGGGTCTCGAAGGACGGGACCATCCACGACATCGGCAAGCAGCAGGACAACGCCCAGCTCCCCGCGAACGGGGCATCGGCGTGACTCCTGACCCGACGATCATCGGACAGGTTGCAGAGCTTACCCTGCAAGCCCCTTCAGAGAGCTGGCTGGGTCTGTTCGACCAGCTACAGGTCTGGAGATCGTCGGATCCTTCCGGACCCTTCACGGAGTTGACGGGGGCCCTATGGGCACCTCCCCGTCTTCCCGTGGGGGGCGGGGAGGTGGCCGTCCCCGCGTTCGTGGGTCGTCCTCTAGCCCTGACTGGGCTCGTGCTCTCGTTCGTGCTCGACGAGCAGTACCAGATCGACATCACGTTCACGGGACCGGACCCTGTAAGCCTCCAGAGCGCGGCCTCCCAGGTGACCGCTGGGTCAGGTGGCCGACTCAAGGCTTGGGTGGCCGACGAGGGCGTGTTCGTGGTCGAGTACCTGGCGCCTGGCAACAAGCACATCCTCAGGGTGATCAAGTCCGAGGCTTCCGTGCTCCTCGGGTTCGTGACCGAGCTCTACGCGTACGGGAAGGATGCCCGTATCGGTCTGGTGGCCGAGCAGTCCTCGTACTCCTTCGTGGATGCCCACAGCCAGAAGGGCGCGTTCTACACGACCAGGTACTCGAGCTCGACGCTGCTGGACCTGAGCGAGTTCTCCGTGCCCTTCCCCTCGACGGCCTCCAACGCGTCCGCGGCGGACGTGATCCGTGGGGTCCTCGACCTGGTGGATCTGGCGGGCAGGCCCAAGCAGAACCGAGAGGTTGTCATCGCGGTCAAGTTCTCTGGTCAGCAGGTGGGGGCGTTCACGATGGTGGACACGCAGCTCTCTGCTCTCACGGACTCCAGCGGGCACGTGGAGTTCCCCCTGGTGCGCGGCTCCAAGATCGTCGTGGTGGTCTCTGGGACGAAGCTCGCTCGAGATGTCGTGGTTCCAGAGGACCCGAACATCACGGTCTTCAACCTCTTCGACCCGGGCGTGGGTTCGGACGACCTGTTCGTGGTCCAGAAGCCCATCATCGATTGGGCCGTGCGGAGGTCGTTCTGATGGGAACCTTCACGCTCTCTCATCCGAAGCGTCGACCTGATCCGAACGAGTTGGACAACCGCGTCGAGCTCGTCCTTGATGCAGTCCCCGGGAAGAGCCTGCACATGTACCTCAAGGAGCTTCACTTGAACGAACTTCGCACGCACTGCACGATGCTCAAGGAGCCCTCGAGGGAGCGCCTGCGGGTCTCGTACGAGCCTAAGCCGGGTGACATCATCAAGATGACCAGAGCCGGAAGGGCTGGGGTGGTCTGATGACCTACGTGCCCGTCAACATCAAGGTTCTCGACAGCGACCCACAGGAGACGCCCATCACGGACGTGACCGTGGCCATCATGACCCTGGACGGTAAGGCGGTCATGACCTCTACCCTTACGGGTTCTGATGGTGTGGCGTCCTTCTTGCTGAACTCCAGCACCAGCTACCAACTCAGGCTCTACAAGGCGCAGGTCACCTTCAAGCAGCCGGTCGCCATCTTGGTGCTCGATCCCCCGGCCGAGAACGACTTCGTCGTCCAGGGGAGTTCCTTCGTGCCTCCCATCAGCCTCGACAAGCGGCTGTGCGTTGGGTACGGGTTCTTCCGGGATGTCACCGGCGCCCCGGCGGCCAACCTGGAGATCCAGTTCATCGCGAAGTTCGAGCCCTTGTGGCTTGATGGTGCAGGGCTCCTGAGCGAGAGACGTTCTGTCCGGACAGACAGCAGCGGTTGCGTGCAGGTCAACCTCATCCGCTGCGCGAAGTACGACGTGATCATCCAGGGTTACGAGGACAACATCCGGGAGATCTCTGTCCCGGACGACGTGAACGTGAACATCCCTGACCTGATCTTCCCCATCGTCTCGCTGATCATCTTCTCGCCACCTGGCCCGTACACCCTGGTGGTTGGGGTGGATCAGGTGGTGGTCCCGACCGTGTACTCCTCGGACGAGAACGTGGTGTCCCCTTCGGACGGAACCGCCAACGTGCAGTGGTCCACTGAGGACCCCACGATTGCCGTGGTGCTTCCTGGCGGGGGAAACCTTACCCTGCGTGGTATCTCTCCAGGGCAGACCACCCTCAAGGCCGTTCGCTGGGACCGGTCTATCGTGCACATCCCGGACCCCGGTATCTCTGGACAGCCAGTTCTTATCACGGTCACATGACTGCGAAGATGCCGACTCAGGACTTTGGGGATGTCACCAGCCAGGACATCGAGGGATGCAGGATACTCCTGGTAGAGATCGTGCGGAGGGCGGCGTTCGATTGGGTTACCTACCGGGACTCGACGCGCATCGATAGGAAGATCATCGCCAAGGATGCCTTCAACTGGATCTTCAAAGAAGGCCCTGGGCACCCGAACTGGTCAGAGCAGAAGATGTTTCCCCTCTTCTCTTTCCTGGGTATCTGCGACGTACTTGGGTTGGACCACGACTACGTGCGTGCCTGCATCAGGAAGCTGACGTACCAACGCATCCAGAGCAGCGGGAGACCGAAGACCCTTCGTCGTCTTCCTCGTGAAGAATCCATCCATGGGGTGGGGGGTTACGACTTCCTTCTGAACGCAGACATCAGGTTCTCCGACCTCGAGGATGACTTCCCGCCGCTGCCGGCCGCTAACGGCTACTGATGCAATAACGCGCGTTCTCTAGGCATAAGAATAGCGGAGCACTTTCCTGGCTCCTGGAGGAACGCGAATGAAACACAAGATCATACCCATTCAGTGGGACGACACCGGCCTCGTAGGTTTCGCCGTGAAGTTGCAGGAGGGGCTGAACAAGCTCGTCGATGAGGGGTACCGGTTCCAGATCGTCCAGCTCCCCGCCAGCAACGACGTGCTCATCCACGCTGTGAAGGGCGAAGACAAGGACCTCATCGATACCGCGGCGCTGCCGAGCCTCCTCCACAGCATGAAGGCGTCGGCCATCATCGACGTCTTCATGCGGGAGGCGAACAACACGAACATCGACAGCGATGACGTGATCATGGACAGGGTTCTGACCAAGGAACTCCGATCCGTGATCGGACCCGAGAGGACCGCCATCGCGGCGGAGATCAGCCGTATGGCTGACGCACACGAGAAGGACCACACGGCTTGCAACTTCACCAAGCTGCTCCGCAACATGGCAAACAAGATCTCGAACAAATCAAGGGAGGACGTATCATGAGCAGGCACGAACGGCGGGCGAAGGAGAAGCAGCAGATGACGGCCGCGAAGGCGGTCACCAAGCTCTACGTGGAGATCGTGGGAACAGCCGAGCTGCTCTGGCCGGGCCGCAAGGCCGAGGTCCGGGCGTATCAGAAGAGCGCGACCATCAAGGCCATCGCGCTTCTGCTCGAGCCGAATATCCAGCCCGCTGAAGTTCCCGAGGGCCATGAGGCCAAGGTGAACGTGGCGGAGATCGAGGTCCCGGCGGGCGGGGACCTCCTCAACACCACGAAGGGGTTGCTGCACAGGGTGCAGAGGATGAGGCGACAGCACATGCAGCCTGAGACGACGGCGTAGCTTCGGCTACGTCGCTCTCAGGGCTTACGACAACCCCGCACGGGTTGTTGTACGCTAGCCCCCATGTCGAACGGGTACACCGACGAAGAGATCAATACCTCCGTAAGCTCGCTCATCAGGACGCAGCTACGTCGGCCCAGCACGGCCCTAGGTACCCCGGACATCCAGACCACGTTCAGCGACGTCCAGGAGGCCGCGAGCGGGATCTTCCTCCTGAACCCGGTGGCGCCGTTCTATGTCATCGAGCTTGCGGCAAGGCGACTCGCAGAGAGCCTTCAGCTCGAGGCCAAGACCATCGACTCTTTGGTGTTCGACCTTCAGGTCACGGGGAAGAAGGTCTTCCCGGTAGACAACCTGAACCAGCTCTCGAACGCGAAGGTGGCGCTGTTCGAGCTCGAGAACGCGGTCACGAACCGTTCGGTGACGTTCAACAACGTCACCACCTCGCCGGCGTTCCAGAGGTTCCAGGCGAACGTCAACGCCTTCTTGTCCGACTACGGGTCGAACGTGAAGTCCAACGGGGTCATCGTGCCCACCCCCCAGCAGGCCAAGAGCGCCATCCCTGGGCTCCTCTCCACGTTGAAGAAGCAGCACGCTGCCACGAAGGACAACGTGTCCCTGCTCATCCAGGCCCTCGCGGACTTCAACGACCTGAACCTTCCCGCGATGGCGGCCGGCGGGGTGATCTCGCGTTCGAGGGAGACCATCGCCCGTCTGGTGGCCACGCTCCAGGCCAAGGACCCCACGGCTCGCCTGGAAGACCTACGGCAGAGTGTTCTGGACCTTCTGTCCACCAAGGCCGCCATCTCGCAGGTCGGTAACTTCAAAGTACCGGGGGCGTTCTTCGACATAGCTGGCCCGGCCTCCCCGTTCTCGGACTCCGCACATCCGGCCAACGCTGCCGTGCTGGATGCCGACAACTACGCCCCGTACAACATCTCCACCGCGACCGATCTGAGCATCTCCTTGGAAGGCGCGGCTCCCTTCACGGTGACGCTCTCGAAGGCGCTCTTCGCTCGAGCGGATGGGATCCTCTTTGAGAGCTACCAGAGCACCCCCACGGTGGTCTCTACCTTGGCGGGTCCATTCAACATCCCTGTCTTCCCGGCTCCCCCGACCCTCCTGACGTTCTACGTCTACGACATTCCGTCAGACCAGTTCATCCAGGTGGACGCGGTTCTGCTAACGGGTCCCGCGGTCCCGGCCACCCAGGTGGTGATCGACATCAACAACGCCTTCACGGCCGCGGGGGTGAACTACTCAGCCGCGGGTGTTGGGCCCATCACGATCTCTGGTGGGGCACCCGGCTCCAAGATTGCTGTTGGGGGCGCGAATGGGAATAGCATCGTGGGCTTCACGATCACCGGAGGTTACCGTTTCACCTCTGTGACCAACGCGGGTGTAACGGGCGCGAACCCACAGAACTTCAACATCTTCCTGGGCACGAACGACTTGTTCGATCTGACCCTACAGGACACCGTGGCGAAGACGCTTAGGGTCGTCCAGGTAGTGCTTGGTGCTGGGCTTGGTAGAACGGCGGCATCCATCGCTGGTGACATCGTGGCTGCCCTTCAAGTCGCGAACCTCCAAGCCCAGTACACATCCGTTAGCCTTGGCGGGCACGTACGGATCATCGCTCTCGATCCTGGTTCGATTCCCAAGATCACTATCGGTCAAGGTACCGCCAACGGAACCTTGGGCTTCACCACGGGGGCCACCTACCAGGGCACGGATGACAACAAGAATCTCTCGATCACCATCAACGGCGGCCCCCCGTTCACGCACACCTTCACGGCCGGGCTCTTCTCGGCCAAGAACATCGCGGACGAGCTCACCTTGGCCTTGGCCCCGAACTTCACGGCCACCCATACCGGCGGGGCCACGAGGGAGTCGGTCAGCATCAGCTACGTGGGCGTGGCGCCCCCTACGTTCACGGCCACGATGGTCTTCCCGAGCGGGCCTGGGAACACGGCTGCCTTCAGCGTCTTGGGGCTCTTGACGGATGTTTCCTTCTCGGCACGCAGCAACACGGCACGACAGGTCGCGAAGGACATCAACGCGAAGAGCCAGCTCATCGAGGCGTCCACGAAGGTCGTGCCGGTCCCCGGTGGAGAAAACGTACTCATCCGGTCAGAGCCCACGGATCCGAGCCGTCTGGTGGTCTACAAGCAGCGAGGCTCCGGGCCCGTGACGCTGCCTGGTCCCCCGCTCACTATCCAGGTGACCCTCCAGGATGCCACGACGGTCCTGATAGGAGACATCCTGGCCATCCGGGACGGGGTGAACATCAGCACCAAGTGGACCATCACGGCCATCTCCTCGAACCTCGTCACGGCCGTGGGGACCTTCCCGACCGCGGTGGCTGGTCAGTGCACGTACGAGATCGGGCATGACTTCACGGTGGGGCTGACCCCCATCACGGTGGGTGGGGTCATCAAGGTCCTTACGGGCACCGGCAAGAACACCTACGTGATCACCAAGATCGGGCCCGTGCCCGCACAGGTGCTTCCGTTCGAGTTCGAGGTGGACCTCATCGTCGCTGGGTTCGCGGACCCAAAGCTCCTGCCCAGCTTCATGACGGGCACCATCGGCTTCGAGAAGCTCACCGTGGCTTCGCTGGACACCACCACGGCGTCCAAGGTGGAGATCAGTGGACCGGCAGCGGGTATCTTCTTCACCGCGCCCCCAGGGGTCGCCTTTGGGACCACCCCATGGGTGAAGCTTCCCTCGAAGGTATCTGGGCTGGACGTGGACGACCTGCTCGAGCTCTACTCGGTCAACTACGCGGTCCCGACGGCTGTCTTCATGATCAACTCCGTGGAGGCCACGGTCATCGGGCTCACGACCCCCATTTCGAGCGTGCAGGCCATCAGCTTCAACCAGACCGTGCCGCCCTTCGCTCGGCTTCGGAGCTTGGCTTACCAGAAGTACG
>Ga0315288_10000364_pt1 | contig 57233 bp, 57 predicted proteins | sample YL17G11_20_MG_FD_203454 | JGI IMG/M metagenome (GOLD analysis project Ga0315288, IMG submission 203454) | Sediment microbial communities from Yellowstone Lake, YNP, Wyoming, USA - YL17G11_20 | ecosystem: Environmental > Aquatic > Freshwater > Lake > Sediment | place: USA: Wyoming | collected...
CGCGGTATGTTTACGGCATAATCAAAAATAATTGCCGTCTGGCCCAAAGTGAAAGCGTCAAAAGAATTCGGAAGTTTGTCATTCCAAGTATAGGCGCTAGATTTGGGGTTGGTAAAATCGGTGTAAAATCGCAAAGCCGATTCCCCGGGTTTATAAGTCGAGTTTCCAGCTGTGATTGACTTATCGAAAGCCGCTTCCGTGCCATCATCGCTAATCATCTTAGTGCCAGCCTGAAGCATCAATAAACTCAAAATATCCGCTGCGTTATTAACATTATTAGCCATGCCAATGGCAGCACCAGATTTTGTCAGATTGCCGAATTTATCTTTAGCCGATAATTTCTGAACGGCCTTGATAAAATCATCCCAAGTTTTCGGCGGTGTCGCAATGCCGGCAGTATTAAACAAATCTTTATTGTAAAACATCGCCAAGACATCGGTCCAAATCGGCAGGGCGTAAATTTTGTTTTGAGAAACAAAATCAACAGTAGCCACATCGGGAAAAGTTTCCTGAAAATTTTTCAAAGTCACCATTGTTTCGGGAAGAGAAGAAATTTTATTGCCATGCTTGGCAAGCCACGAAGAACGGAACATTATAATGTCCGGCGTTTTGCCGGAAGCCAGCGCTTCAATCAAGTCCTGCTCATAAGTATCGGGATTCATTTGAACATAATTAAAGGCAACAGTGTTATTATTCTTCTTGTAAGCATCAAAAATCGGCTGCCAAATTGCTGAATCGTCAAAAAGCCCCCAAAATTCAAGCGTTACCTGCGACGGCTTAGATTGCCGCGAACCGGGCAAAATACCAAAAAAAACCGAGGCCAAGAGCAAAATGATAACAACAATGGCGCTGACCATTATTATCTGACCTCTTGTAATTTGATGGTTAAAAATTATCATGGTGATTTTTTAAATATAAATCCATAATGATGGCTGCCGGCATCAATTGGTTTTGGCTCGTCAAAGCCTTTTGATATGATGAGTTGTTTTAGTTCTTCTTCTGAAAGCCGATGCTCTTTTTGGGGTCCGAGCGCGATATAGGGTTTCCATTCAACAATCGCTAATTCTCCATCTTTTTTTAAAACGCGATAGACCTCGTTTATCAATTCAAGCTTATCCGGAACTTGAAACAAAACATTGGCGACAAAAACCATGTCGCAACTCGTATCTTCAAGGGTAGAACCGCCTGGTTTCTCTAAATCTCCTCTGATTGTTTTTATATTAAACAAGCCCTCAAGTTTCGCTTTTGAGCGTATTGCTTCCAAGGTCTGGGATAAAATGTCAATGGCAAAAACTTGACCGGAAGGTCCCACTTTTTTAGCAAAAATAACAGAAAAAAAACCATGCCCGGCGCCAAAATCAGCAATCGCCATATTTGATTTAATATCAAGTTGGTCAACGATTTTCTCAATATTTATAAAACCCTGGCCATTTGCCATAAATTTCTAAAATTTTAATAAATTTCAGCTAAATTTATGAGCATCCCGCCGAAGCTTTAGCGAAGGCGGACAACTCATATCTATAATTCTACAACAAAACGGTCAAACAAACTATCCACACAATTTTTTAGCGGCGGCAAAAATTTTTTCGGCAGTTTTTTCTCCAATGCCTTCCGCTTTAATTAAATCGTCAATTGTTGAATTCAAAATATCTTCCGGAGTGTTAAACCCGGCGTTGCGCAAACTTTCCGCAGTTTTTTCTCCGACGCCCTCCAAATCTTCCAAACGTTTACCTTCTTTAAGGCCTTCTACGGTTAAAGTTGCTCCAATCACGTCAATCTTCCAGCCGGTTAATTTAGCGGCTAACCTCACATTTTGGCCGGCTTTGCCAATTGCCAGGGATAATTGGTCTTCCGGAACAAAAACTTTTGCCGTGTGCCGACGGGACGCGATTTCAATTCTCGTCACTTTAGCCGGCGACATAGCATTAGAAACGAAAACGTTCGGGTCTTCTGACCATTCAATAATATCTATTTTTTCACCGCCAATTTCTGAAATAACAGCTGCCACCCGAGTGCCTTTTTGACCAATGCAAGAGCCGATCGGATCAATTCCTTCTTCATTTGAAGTTACAGCAATTTTGGTGCGATTACCTGCTTCGCGGGCGATTGATTTAATCTCAACCGTGCCAGCGCCAATTTCAGGGACTTCAAGTTCAAAAAGCCGAGAAATCATTTTTGGATGAGAACGCGACAAAACTATGCCCGGCCCTTTGGGATCGGAATTAACCGACAAAACATAAAATTTCATTCTGGTACCAACATAATATCTTTCGCCAAATACCTGCTCCTCCCTTGGAAAAACAGCAACGGTCTTCCCTAAATCAATAAAAATATTATGCGGCTCAATCCTTTGAATAATGCCACTTACGAGTTCGCCTTCTTTATCTTTATACTCATTCCAAACTGCCTCCCTTTCGGCCTCGCGGATTCTCTGGACAATCACCTGTTTGGCAGTCTGGGCAGCGATACGGCCAAAATCCTCACGGGTCTCAAGCGGAAATTCAATTTCGTCGCCAACTATAATGTCTTTTTTTGTTTTTTTGGCCTCATCAAGCATGATATGCCTTTCGGCATTAAATTTAATTTTCTTTTCATCCTCCTCGCCCTCCTTAGTTTCAGCGACGAAGGGTTCGCCTTCCGGCTTTAACATTGACTGGTCAACAACAATTTTAATTTGAGAGAATTTAACATCCCCTGTTTTTGGATTGAATTTAGCCCTTACAATTTGGCCTTTTTCACCGTATTCTTTTTTATAAGCCGCGGCCAGAGCTACTTCTATGGTCTCAAGGACTTTTTCTGGAGATATGCCCTTTTCCTCAGAGATTTGGCCTAAAGCCGAAGCAAATTGTTTTAAATCCATATTCTTAATAAATAAGTCCGCGCGCCGGCGGACCAAAAATCACAACTGAATTAACAGTCTAAGTTTATACCATTAAAAAATATTTGTCAAATTCTAGTGGGCAAGGAGGGATTTGTCATCCCTACGGATGATCGCCCGAAGGGCTAAACCCTTTGTGCGCGGGACAGGAGTCGAACCTGCATGCCTTGCGGCGCTACCACCTCAAGGTAGTGCGTCTGCCATTTCGCCACCCGCGCGTGACGCTTTTATTTTACTATATTTATTCCGTTGCTGGAATTTCTTCAGTTTCTGCTTCTTTCAGTTCGGCGATAACAGGCGCGATTGCTTCGGCGAGTTCCACCTGTTTCATTTTTGCTTTTTTACCAATGCGACCCCTTAGATAATAAAGTTTAGCGCGGCGCACTTTTGCCTGGGACAAAACTTCAATTTTTTCAATAGTCAACGCGTGCAACGGAAAAATTCTTTCAACGCCGATACCGCTTGAAATTTTCCTGACGGTAAAAGCGCCAGTTTTGCCGCAGCCGTGCTTCACCGCGATAACCACGCCCTCGAACGCCTGGAGCCGTTCCTTATCGGCTTCCTTGATTTTCTGCCAAACCCGCACCTTCATCCCGGATTTCAGTTCCGGCATATTGGTTTTTAAATTGTTTTTATCAAATAATTTTATCTTATCGGTCATAAATAATGTTGAAATTAACCAAGCTATTATGCCACTATTTTTCCAATTTGGTCAATATCGCCTTCAAATCTTCTGGCAAATCGGCTTCAAAAACGAATGAACGGCCAAACAAAGAAAACTTCAAATAACAAGCATGCAGAAATTGACGAAGCAGACCGTCCGGGCTTTTTTTGCCCTTGCCATAGATTTTATCGCCCGCCACCGGGTGGCCAAGCGAAGCCATATGAACCCTTATTTGGTGCATTCTGCCGGTTTTGGGGCAAACTTCAACCAAAGAATATTCCTCATATTTCTTTAAAACTTTATATTCAGTAATCGCTAATTTTCCTTTTATTTGTTTGTCTTTTTGTTTTTCGGGCCGCATTACTATTCTTCTCCTAAAATCTTTTGGCGATCTGGCAAGTTCTGATTTAATTTCCCCTTGTTCTTTTTTTGGATGTCCCCAAATTAAAGTTAAATATTTTTTGGCAACTCTTCCTTCCTGCCATTCTTTTTTTAAAAAATCAAAAGTTTCTTGATTTTTAGCGACCACTAAAAGACCTGAAGTGTCTTTGTCCAGACGATGAACAATTCCTGGACGTAATTGGGTCGCCTGCCCGTCCGTAGCCGAAGGCGAAGGAGGGTCGCCAACATTTTTTATTTCCGAATATTTTGCGATTAAAGCGTTGGCTAAAGTTTTATTCGGCTCGTTTACAGACGGATGAACTGAAATCCCAGCCTGCTTGTTTAAAACAATAATATCTTTATCTTCATAAATAATATCAAGCGGAATATTAAAATCCGGTTCCAATTTTATTTGCTTATCCATATTGTGGGCGTTAGAGGGATTGAACCTCTGACCTTTTCGATGTCAACGAAACGCTCTACCACTGAGCTAAACGCCCATGGTGGGTACGCCAGGGATCGGACCTGGGACCTGTTGTTTATAAGACAACCGCTCTACCACTGAGCTACGTACCCACGTTTACGCAGCCGCCATTATCGTCTCAAATTCATCGCGCTCAATAGTTTCCTTTTCAATTAAGCGCTCGGCAATTTCTTTGAGCTTTTTCCGGCGCTGGGAAATAATTTTTTTCGCCGTATTATAAGCGGTGAAAAGAAAACTTTTAATTTCTTTGTCAATCGCTTCAGCCATTGATTCGGAATAATTTTTCTCAACCCCAAGTTCGCGACCCAAAAATACCAATTCATCTTTTTCGCCTAAAGACATTGGACCAAATTTTTCCGACATCCCATATTCGGTAACCAAACGCCTTGCTAAATCTGTAGCTTTTTTTAAATCGTCCGAAGCCCCGGTGGTTAATTCTTTAAAAATAAGTTTCTCAGCCGCATAACCGCCCATAAAAACCGCAAGATCGGTTAAAAATTCATTCTTGGAGTGAAGATGCCGGTCTTCAATGGGAAGTTTCATAGTATATCCTGCGACTCGACCGCGAGAAACCACAGAAATCTTATGGACCGGGTCCGAATAAGGCAAAACACCGGCGACCAAAGCGTGGCCGGCTTCATGGTAAGAAGCGATTTCTTTTTCTTTTTGAGAAAGAATATGACTTCTTTTTTCCGGTCCAAGAAGCACTTTTTCAATAGAATGATAAAGCGTTTCCTGGTCAACTATTTTTTTGTTCTGGCGGGCGGTTAAAATCGCCGCTTCATTTATTACATTGGCTAAGTCGGCGCCGGAAAACCCCGGAGTTCTTTCGGCGATTCTTCTTAAATCAACATCCGGCGCTAAGGGTTTATCAAGAGAGTGAATCTTTAAAATTGCTTCGCGGTCGTTAATGTCGGGGATGTCAATCATAATCCGCCGATCAAATCGACCCGGTCTTAAAAGAGCCGGATCCAAAATATCGGGACGGTTGGTTGCCGCAATAATAATAATATTAGTGTCACGGTCAAAACCATCCATTTCAACTAAAATTTGATTAAGCGTCTGTTCGCGCTCATCGTGACCGCCACCAAGCCCGGCACCGCGGTGCCGACCGACTGCATCAATCTCATCAATGAAAACAATTGAAGGCGCAAATTTTTTGGCCATAGTAAATAAATCACGAACCCTTGAGGCGCCAACGCCAACAAACATTTCAACAAATTCTGAACCGGAAATATAAAAAAAGGGCACATTGGCTTCGCCGGCAACTGCCCGCGCTAAAAGCGTCTTGCCAGTTCCGGGCGCTCCAACGAGGAGTGCGCCGCGCGGAATCCGAGCGCCAATATCCAAAAATTTTTTAGGATTTTTTAAAAAATCAACAACTTCAATGAGTTCTTCCTTGGCCTCAATCGCACCGGCAACGTCAGAAAACATTACTTTTTTCTTACCATCAAAGGGGCCGAAAAGCCGCGCTTGGGATTTACCAAAACCGAAGACCGAAACATTAGCGCGATTTGCCTGCCGCATCATATACCAAATCAGAAACCCAACCAAAAGAAAAGGCAAGACCATCGGAAGAATGGAACCAATCCAAAAACTAAGGCCGACATTCTGCTCCACCTGAAGATTAATTTCTTGCAGTTTAGAACTATCAACGCCGTAGTTTCTCAATGTTTCGGTAAGCGAACCTTCAACTTCTTTTTTTACCGAGTACTTGCCGCCGTCTTTTAATGCCACATCCAAATCGTCATTTTTGACGATAATTTTTGAAACCTCTCCGTTATTAATTTTAGAAACTAATTCGGAAAGAGCAATAACTTTCGGCTTTTGAAAAGCCGAATTAAAATAGGCAAAAATAAAAGCAACTAAAAGCAAAGCGCCTAAGGCGATAAAAATCTGATTTATAAATTTTTTATAGTTAAACTTGGCTAGTTTCATAGTATTTTTTTAGTTTTAGTATTCTATCATAAAAATAAGCCTTTGGCAACAAAACTGTTGCCAAAGGCTCGTGTTACTTGGCCAACGCCTCGACAATGCCTCGGCGTAAAACCGCATGGAGAATCCGGCATAAGCGGAATTTTTCATCGGATAACCTGCTACCTTCGAATCCGAATCGCTCTCTGTTGAGCGACTCAACAAAGACAAAAATCTTGGCTTCGGCGATCTCAGTCATAGTGCGATGGAAATGGCCGCGCACCTGAAGAACCTTAATCACCTCGCCATTAGACTCTGCCAGTAAAACGCCGCCCGGCAGAAACCTGTCTCCATCCCTCACATCCGGAGCGGTCAAAAATAAGCGGCCGGGTTTCTTTTCTAGCATCTCGGCAACAGAAATAGTTGCTTGGGCTTTGAGGCCTTTTGCCTCGCTGTGGTAAAGTTCATGAGCAGCCTTGGCCGCGTGAGCAGCTCCTATAGAGAGATTTTCGGCGAGTTTCGTTGCGAAATCACGACTGCCACCCACCTTGTAAGTGTCACCGTAAACCTTAACGGTGAAAACATTCTTGGCGTCGCCCACCGGCTCAAGTATCTTGAGATCAAGAAGTCCCGGCAAACGATTGTTACTACCCCTAATGGTTTCTATCACAGCTCGTTTATCGAGCGGCAAAGTAGAAACCATCGCCAAAGCGTAGGCCTGGCGAGCGGCGCTTGCCAAGAGTTCCTCCTCGGAATTGAGATGTATGAGCAACTCATCCTCCAAACCCTTGAGCTCCTTGAAGCGAGCTGATTTCTCCTCCGCCGACGCCGATTGGATTTCCCTAATTCGGGTAACCAAAGCGACCATGTGGCCAGAAATAGTAGCGATGTACTGACGCCGTCTTTCAACGGCTTCTTTTACGAATTGCTGATCAGGTGAGTCTATCGGCTTGATTACCGGAATGTGTAAAAACATTCCGTTTTTAACCACTTTCTGGATTTCCCCCTTTTTTCTTTCCAACCCTTCTCTCAATGTATTCATAATTTACCTCCAAAAAAATCGTTAACGATCCACTACTTAACTTAATACAATTAATACGGCCGCGCTGAAATTAAATGTTCGGGCGCTTCTTTTTCGCTCACTCTCCGCGCCTGAATCACAACATTACTCTTCTCGTTCCAACTCCACACTTCCAAATAAACAAAATCACCTCCTTCCGTTTGAATTTTGAAATACACCGGAATAAATTGGCCATCTACTCCTTCACTTGGATACGCCAAAGGCAAATACCTTTCATTTCGGGTATTCCATGAATCAAACCCGAAATGGCTTGTCTCATTAAAGCGGGCGGCAATCATCCAATGTCGCGGCTTTTTAGGGTCAGTATTCCTAAAAAACATTAACCGCCGAAACAATGAATTGGCTGGCGACACCGGTTCAAAGAAAACTTGAGTGGCATCACCATCCAGACACGAACCAAGAATTTTAGTCGCCGGTTCGTAAACCCTCACAACCTTTTCGTTTGGCGGGTCGTGAATCAACCCACTTTTCTCATAGAGCGAGCCTAAATTCAACGCCGTTCCTTTCGGAAACGTCGTTTCAAACCCGACCTTTAGATAGGATCCGAAAAGCGGGTGGAACTTATGCCAAATTTTTCCCATCAACCTCACCTCCTCCCTCTGTATTAAAAGTTTAAAAGGACAAACAAAAAACACCCCTAATCTATTTTAGGATGAATATACTATAAAGTTAGATGTTTGTCAACAGCCCCAAACTCATCCGGTGTTCTTCCAAAATAAAGGCCAGAATTTTAAATTGGTATTTTTTGCCAATTTTCAAGACATTTTTCATTTTTTCATCTGAACCAAATTCTGAAATATGGCAAAGTCCCTGAAGCATCTCGTTTTTATTATCGGCCGAAGCAGGACAAGCCACTTCAACAAAAGCACCGAAAGAATTATATTTTTTGACCAAACCGTCAACAATCATTCCTTTTTCTAAAAAAGACGAAGCGACTTTCCAAGGATCAGGCTTGAGTTGTTTTAAAGACAGGGAGATTCGATCGTTGGTAATATCAATAATTTTGGCAGAAACATTGTCGCCGACTTTGATAAAATCGGCCGGATTTTCTATTAATTGCCAATCAAGCTCGGAAATATGAATTAAACCCTCAAGCGTTTCTTCCCGCCCCGAAGGGGCGAGGCTCGCCCCCGCCACGGCGGGGGCGGCATCAGAATTAATAGACCATTTAACAAAGGCCCCCCAGTCAACTATGCCGGAAATAGTGCCCGCGATAACATCGCCAACTTGATGGCGGCTAATAGCCAGTTTTAAATCATCTTCCTCAGCCGCTTTTTCCGAAACAATTAATTTGTTTTCTCTTGAATCAAAATCTAAAACTCTTACGTTGAAATCTTGGCCGATGAATTTAGAAAGTTCCTCCAAAATTTTATTTTTATCACCGCCTTCAACCCGCGGATAGTGTTCGCTTGATAATTGAGAAACCGGCAGAAACCCCGCAACGCCGCTGATTTCAACCATAAGGCCGCCGCGATTAACGCTTAAAATTTTGGTAGCGACAGTTTTATTGGTTCTTTTAAGTTCTCTTATCAAATCCCAGGACTTTTGGCTCTGGGCTTCGGCTAACGAAAGTTCCCGAAAACCAGCCTCATTTTCAACTTCCAAAATTTTAGCAAAAGCGCTGTCGCCGATTTTCAAATTTTTAATTATGGTTTGGGCATTGGTGAATTCTATGCCATAAACAATGCCAATGCCCCAGAGATCCAAATCAAAATACAAAGTGCGGGCGCTCTTCTTGAGTACCCGGCCCTCTATCACATCATCGACTTTGGGGAAACTAAAAGCCCGCGGCAACTTAGCCGCCAAATTTTGCATAATAGAATTAACTCTCGCTTGAGCTTCCATATTTTAACTACAGTAATCATAAAATGAATTTTTGTCAAATAAAAATTTCATTGAATCCTTGAATTATTTATAAAAATTTGATATTATAATTGCATAAAAAATTATGACAATATCCTGGTACGGAGAAGCTTGTTTTCTCTTAGAAAGCGGCAGCGTAAGAATTTTAATTGAACCGCCGCAAAAAGAATCGGGCATCGTCCCTCCTCGCTTAAAAAGCGATATTTTAATCTATTCCAAATCCAGAAATTCAGAAGGGTCGCCTCTTAATGAGCCCGAAACCGGAACTTTTGTCATTGACGGCCCAGGAGAGTATGAAATTAAAGGGATAAATGTTTTAGGCATCGCTGACGACCCTTCGGCAGGCTCAGGGCAAGCGAATACTGTCTACAATATAGAAATAGATGGAATTAAAATCGCTCATCTTGGTTTTTTAGGTAAAGATTTGGATAACGGAAAAATGATCCTTATTAATGACCCAGACATTGTTTTAGTTCCTATCGGCAATGGCGCTATTTTAGACGCCGAAAAAGCAATGAAATTAATTAATAAAATTGAACCATCAGTAGCCATCCCAATGCTTTACGATATTAAGGGTTTAAAAATAAAAAGGGCGCCGCTTTCGGTTTTTCTTAAAGAGAGCGAAGCTAAGGAATCTTCCCAGCCGAAATTAACCATAAAAAAGAAAGACCTAATCGAAGAAGAAACAAAAATAGTGATTTTAGAGAAAGTGTAATAAATGAAAAATTTTATACAAAACCTGCAAAACAAACCTGAACCGGCAAAAAAAATGATAATGTGGACTAGCATTATTTTCATAATGATCGCGATTTTCACTTTTTGGCTTTCGACTTTCCCATCACAAATTCAAAAAACCGAAGACAATGAAGCCACATCTAATCTGAAGAAAGAAATACCCAGCGTGTGGCAGACACTTAAAACCCAAATCAGTAATCTCCAAAATCTATGGCAGAAATAGGATACGTAAAACCAAGAGAAATCAGCATCGAAATGGAAGAATCATATTTGGATTATGCGATGTCGGTAATCATATCTAGGGCCCTTCCTGATGTCCGCGACGGTTTAAAGCCGGTCCATCGCCGGATTCTTTATGCTATGTATGATTTGGGCCTTGTTCACTCGGCAAAATTCCGTAAATCGGCGCTGGTTGTCGGCGAAGTTTTAGGCAAATATCATCCCCACGGCGACATTTCGGTTTACGACGCCTTAGCCCGCATGGCCCAGGATTTTTCCCTGCGCTATCCCTTAATTAACGGCCAAGGAAATTTCGGCAGTGTTGATGGTGATTCACCGGCGGCTATGAGATATACCGAAGTCCGGCTGACCGCTTTAGCCGAAGAAACATTAAAAGATATAGAAAAAAACACAGTAGATTTTATCCCAAATTACGATGCCACACGCGAGGAACCCAAGGTTCTTCCGTCAACCATCCCCCAACTTCTTTTAAATGGCACCATGGGCATTGCTGTTGGAATGGCGACTAATATCCCGCCCCATAATTTAAATGAAGTAATTGATGCTGCTTCTTATCTTGTTAAACACCCACGCGCTTCAACTGAAGACTTACTGGAATTTATCAAGGGGCCCGATTTTCCAACCGGCGGCATAATTTACTCCAAAAAAGATATAGCCGCGGCTTACGCCACTGGCCGCGGCCCTATTATCGTCAGAGGCAGGGCTGAAACCGTTGAAGATGAAAAAGAGCGTCTCCAAATAATCATCACTGAAATCCCCTACCAGGTTAATAAATCGGCGCTGCTTGAAAAAATTGCCGAACTTGTAACTTTAAAAAAAATTGAGGGCATTAGGAATTTAAGAGACGAATCGGACAAAGAAGGGATGAGAATCGTCATTGAACTTAAAAATGACGCCGTGCCCCAAAAAATTCTGAACAACCTTTATAAACACACCGACCTTCAGCGCACCTACCACTTGAATATGCTGGCTTTGGTTGACGGCATCCAGCCGCAGGTTCTTTCGCTCAAAGCAGTTTTGGAATATTATCTGAAACATCGCGAAATAGTGGTTGTCAGGCGCACCAAGCATGATTTATTAAAAGCCCAGGAGCGAGCTCATATTTTGGAAGGCCTTAAAAAGGCCTTGGATAACATTGATGATGTTATCAAGACCATCAAGAAATCAGAAGACCGCGAAACAGCTCATAAAAATTTAGTAAGCAAATTCAAGTTCACCGGCATCCAGGCCAATGCTATTTTGGAAATGAAGCTGGCAACCTTGGCCAACCTTGAACAAAAGAAAATTGAAGATGAACTTATAGAAAAGCATAAGCTGATTAAAGAATTAAACCTGATTTTAAAAAGCCGCGAGAAAGTTTTGGAAATTATTTATAAAGAACTTCAGGACATAAAAACCAAATACGGCGACGAAAGACGAACGAAAGTCGTCGCTACTGCTCTTGGAGAATTTAAAGAAGAAGATTTAGTGCCGCTTGAAGAAGCTGTAGTGGTTTTGACCGATTCAGGCTATGTAAAAAGAATGAATCCGACGGTTGTCCGCAGCCAGCATCGCGGTGGTAAAGGAATGACCGGCATTTCCACCAAGGAAGAAGACGCGGTCACTCACTTTGTTTCCTGTCGAACCCATGATAATGCGTTATTCTTCACCAATACCGGCCGGGTTTTCCAGACCAAGGTTTGGGAAATTCCCGAAGCCTCGCGACAGTCGCGAGGCAAAGCCCTCGTAAATTTTTTGGCGCTTGGAGCCGATGAAAAAATTAATGCCGTTTTAACTTATAATGAAAAACAGCTTTCCGCCAAAGGCGGATCCGCCTCGGGCGGAAAAGAAAATAAATATTTTGTAATGGCAACCAAAAACGGATTGATTAAGAAAACGCCGATTGCCGATTTTGAATCAGTGCGGCGTTCCGGCCTTATCGCCATAAAACTTAGAAAAGGCGATTCGCTTAAATGGGTAAAATCATCTTCAGGTGAAGACCAAGTAATAATAGTAACCTCGAAAGGCCAGGCAATTAAATTTTCTGAAAAAGATACACGGCCTTTAGGCCGGGCAACAGCCGGCGTCATCGGCGTTCGGCTTCATAAAGACGACTACGTTGTGGGGATGGACATTATTAATAATATTATGGCCAAAGATGCTAATGCCAAAATGCTGGTAATAATGGAAAATGGGTTTGGTAAAAAAACATTGCTCAAGTTCTATAAAAAACAGCGCCGAGGCGGTTCCGGAGTTAAAACCGCCAAAATTACTCCCAAAACCGGGGCCATCGTCGCCGCTTTTGAGGTTCAGCCGGAAACCAAAGAAATAATTGCCATTTCAAAACGAGGCACCATTATCAGAGTTTCACTTGAATCAATCTCCACTGTTTCGCGCGTTACCCAAGGCGTCCGCATCATGCGGGTTGAACCCGGCGACAAAGTCGTCTCCGCCACATTGCTGTAATATTAAATAATTACAATGATTTTAGAAACTGTATCTATAACGCTTTCGATTATCTCGGTTATTTTAGCAATAGTAACTATTTATTATTCCATAAAAGTAAATAAAGAAACGTCGAATTTTCTCATAGAAATAAAAACCTACAGCAAAAACATCAATGAAAAAGCAATGGCATGGCTAGAACAACTGATTTTTAATCCAACCAGAACTAAAGAAAGTACATCGTCAACCAAGGAGAAAAAAGATGCTGATAAATCGAAAACAACTGAAGCAGATCTAGTAAATTATCTTTACGATAAAAAAGGAGCAACGCGGGCTGATATTATGAAAGATTTACAATTAGATTTCGCTACTTCGGTATTTTTAATAAACAGACTAAGAGTCAGTGGTATAATATCTTTTTATGAAGATAAAGAAGGCGTAAATATATATTACCTGGTAGGATATAAAGATGATGCCGAATTAAAATATCCCAAAAATGAAAATAAATTAAGTAACATTCCTTTCTAAATAATCCCCACGTTGTTAAGCAGTTTTATTTTGATTATTATCACTTCAATAATTTAAGCAGTCTATCTCTTTCAAAATTTTTATCTAATAAAAACGTAGCGATACTATCAACTATTTCCCGCTTGATTTCTCGATGCCTTGGAACGGTTGTCTTTTTTCCATTATGAATACATAGCGCCAAATCGTGTTTAGATCCACTTTCAATTAAAAGCCCTAATTTATTCAGGGCTTTTAATATTTTTTTCCTTTTAGCAGGAAAATAAAAATCACTCATTATGTTCTCTGAAATACTATATTCTCTTTAAGATATTTAGCCGGAATATTTATATTAAACTCCTTTCTCTCAGATTCGGTAGGAAAAAATACGGGCATAAATGGTTGGTAATCTTCGGGAACTTGAAAATAAGTACAAACAGCGTCATTTACCATTTCAAAAATTTTTTGTCCTGTTTCCGCCTGTGTTACACAACCTGGCAGATTTTTCACATAAATAATATAACCATTGTCTTGAGATGATTTTATTGAAACTTCCAATTTTTCCGGAAAGCGTCCTTTATAGGCAATTAAAGCTTCCAGAATGATTTTTTTTCTAAAAAGACTAAACATCTAATTTAATAGTACTAATAATGTAAACCTTTGTAAACAACTAATCAACTACATTTTACAATACAATATTAATTAATATTTGTCAAATTAACATTTTTAGTATAAAATCTAACTTATGACTCTTCCTAAAGAAGTAAAAGAAATAATAAAGGCGCTGGAGAGCGCGGGGTTTGAGGCGTACGCGGTTGGCGGCTGCGTCCGTGATTTTATTTTGGGGCGGGAACCCTATGACTGGGACATCACCACTAATGCCAAGCCGGAAGAAATCCAAAAGGTTTTTCCCTCAAGCGTTTATGAAAATGATTTCGGCACCGTGGCAATAAATACCGAAAGCAAAAACGAAAGATTAAAAATTATAGAAATCACCACTTACCGTATTGAAGAGAAATACACTGACAAGCGCCATCCGGACATTGTTAAATTCACCAATAAAATTGACGATGATTTATCGCGCCGCGATTTTACTATCAATGCCATCGCTTACGACGGAAAAAAGTTTATTGATCCTTTTGACGGGCAGAAAGACATAAAAAATAAAATTATAAGAGCGGTCGGCGAACCCCAAAAAAGATTTAATGAAGATGCTCTGCGGCTAATGCGGGCCGTGCGATTTGCGGTCCAGCTTAATTTTTCTATCGAACCTAAAACGGCAGATGCTATTTTAGATAATTCCAACGATATTGTCGCTATTTCCAAAGAAAGAATCCGCGACGAGCTTATTAAAACTATTATGACCAAAAATGCCAAAACCGGAATTGAGATGCTCCACAGCTTCGGCCTCTTAAAACATATTATGCCGGAACTTGAAGAAGGAATTAACGTCGGCCAGAATAAACATCATATTTATACCGTCTGGGAACATAACACGTTATCTCTTGATTGGGCTGCTAATCATAATTATAAACTTGAAAACCGAATCGCCTCTTTAATGCACGATATCGGAAAACCGCGGACCAAAAAAGGCGACGGACCGGATTCCACTTTTTATAACCACGAAGTTGTCAGCGCTAAAATGACCGCGAAAATTCTTGAGCGGCTAAAATTCCCCAAAAAATTCATTGAAAAAGTCGTGCTTTTGGTGCGTTATCATCTTTTTTATTACAATGTTGAAGAAGTCACCGAAAGTTCGGTGCGCCGATTAGTTAAAAATGTGGGCCCAGAAAATATAGACGATCTTTTGGAAATCCGGATTGCCGATCGCAAGGGTTCTGGCGTTCCCAAGGCCGAACCGTATAAACTACGCCATCTTCGCGCCATTATTGAAAAAGTTTCCCGCGATCCGATTTCGGTTAAAATGCTTAAAATAAACGGCGACGATTTAATGAAAATATTAAAAATTGAGCCGGGACCGAAAATCGGTTATATTTTAAACATTCTTCTTGATGAAGTTTTGGACGACCCGGAAAAAAATAAGAAAGAATATTTAACAAGCCAAGTTTTAAAATTGGATAAAAAGCCGTTAAAAGAGCTTGAAAAAATGTGTAAAATGGCCCAAACTAAAACCCAGGAAGTCGCTGAAGAAGAATTCAAAAGCATCAAGAGCAAATATCGCGTCAGTTAAAAAACGGGGTGTAGTATACCGGTAGTACGCACGCTTCGGGTGCGTGAAGACAGAGTTCAATTCTCTGCACCCCGACAATACGCAAATACGCAACCGGCTTCACTTTTATTGTGTTTCATAGTATGAAAGCATTAAATTAAAGTTAAAGTTAATCTATGGACTTCGTAGAAAATAATATAAAAGATGAAGATATATTGGCCGCATCGCTGGAAAAACCGGCTCTTTTTAAAATTTTGGTGGACCGTTATCAGGAGCCGTTTTTAAGGAAGGCGCTGGGTATTTTGAGACAGCAAGAAGAAGCCGAGGATATTGTTCAGGAAACTTTTGTTAAAATTTATTTTAACGGCAAAAAGTTCAAAAAAATGGAGGGGATAGAGTTTAAAAGCTGGGCTTATAAAATTTTGGTTAACACTGCCATCAGCCGCTACCGGCAAATAAGCAAGAAATGGCGAATGGAATCTGTTGATCCTTTAGACCTTGAACTGGCTTCTGAACGCGACTTTTCAACCGAAGATATGGTTTTAACAAAAGAAACCAAATCCGTAACGGCTGACTTGATATCCCATTTGCCGAAACCTTTGGCTCGGTTAGTTTCGTTGTATTACATTGAAGATAAATCCTATAAAGAAATAGCCAAGCAAGAATCGGTAACCATCCCGGCTTTAAAAATGAAGCTTTTTAGGGCAAAAAAACTTTTAAAGGATCTAGCTAAAAAAGATGAACACAAATACTAATAATTTGCTCCACAGGCGGATAATGAAACGAATCTATTTTATTTGGTTTGCAAAAAAAATATTCCCTTATTTTTTAATTGAATCGGCATTATTTGTCAGTTTTCTTTACCTTGTCGGCCATTACGTATTTGTTTCCAAAGTACTGCAATACGCAGGCCAGATTTTAGCCAACAATTCGGTTAATCCGGCCATTTGGTCCGTTTTCGCTTGGAATACGTTTGTTGGGACAGAGTTAATTGTGCAATTATCGGTTTTGGGAATTTTAGCGATGGTTGTTTTGCTTTTCAAAAACTTCATCACGTCCTTCGCGCAACTGACCTTGTCAAACACCGAAACCAACTTAGTAAGACAATCGTTACACAATTAGAGAAAGGTCGCTTACAAATATTTAAACAAACCCACCCTCGACATCTGTCGAGGGTGGGTTTTATAATGTGTTGTGTGTAGGCGGGTATCGTATAATGGCATTACCTCAGCTTTCCAAGCTGATGACAGGGGTTCGACTCCCCTTACCCGCTCAAAAATTGTAAACAATTTTTGAGCGAGGCTCGTCCCAGCTTTGCTGGGCGGCCCGCTTCAAATCTTATCTGACTGCCTCTTTCAAATTTTTTCCGGCTCGAAACTTCGGGACTTTTACCGCCGCAATTTGAATTTTCTCGCCGGTTCGCGGGTTGACGCCAGCCCGAGCTTTCCTTGATGACACTTCAAAAGTGCCAAACCCGGTTAGGGACACTTCATCACCCCGAGAAAGAGCGCTGGTAATTTCATCAAACACGGCATTAATAGCCCTTTCGGCTTCGGCCTTGGTTGAACCAAGTTTCGCCGAAACAACATCAACAAGTTTATCTTTGTTCATATTTTTTAATTATTATTTATATATTTTAATGATAACAAATTATCTGGCGTATTCAACCGCTCTAGTTTCCCGAATGATGTTTACTTTGATTTCACCCGGATATTTCAATTCGCTTTCTATTTTTTTTGCCATTTCCTTGGCAAGCTGGAGAGCTCTCAAATCGTCAATTTTTTCAGGCTGGACAAAAATCCTAATTTCCCGGCCGGCAGAAATGGCATATGATTTTTCAACGCCGGCAAAGGAATTAACAAGATTTTCAAGCTCGGTTAAACGCTTAATATAATTTTCAACTGTGTCGCGTCGGGCTCCGGGCCGGGCACTGGAAATAACGTCAGCTGCCGCCACAATAAACGACTCAGGCGTTGAAAATGGATAATCCTCATGATGCGATTCCATGGCTTTAATAATCGTCGGCTCAACTCCATATTTTTGGAGAATTTTTCTTCCGATTTCCAAATGGGTACCTTCAATTTCGTGATCCACGGCTTTGCCGATATCATGAAGGAGCGCCGCTTTCTTGGCCACTTCGGCATTGGCACCCAATTCTTTAGCCAGCATATTGGCAATGTACGCCATTTCAATTGAGTGTAAAAGGACATTTTGACCATAACTGGTGCGAAACGCCAGGCGTCCTAAGAGCATGGTGATTTCTTTCGGCAAATCCAAAATCCCAACTTCATACAAAGCCGCTTCGCCGGCTTCAAGAACTTTATTAGAAACCTCTTTCTTGGCTTCTTCAACTTTTTCTTCAATTCTGGCCGGCTGGATTCGGCCATCCGCCATCAGTTTTAGAAGCGCTGTTTTGGCAACTTCTCGCCGTAAAGGATCAAACGAAGAAAGGGTTATAGCTTCCGGCGTTTCATCAACTATCACTTCAACTCCGGTTAATCTTTCAAGAGTGCGGATATTTCTTCCCTCCTTACCGATAATCCGGCCTTTCAATTCATCGGAAGGAAGACTAACTGTTGAGGTGGTAATTTCGCTAATATGGGAACGGGCATAGCGCTGGACTGCCGTGGTCATTATGGCGCACGCTTTTTTTTCAAGTTCTTCAAGGCGGTTTTTTTCTAGTTTCTGAATCGCCGCTACCAGATCGGTCTTTGATTCTTCCTCAATTTGATTAAATAATTTTGTTTTCGCCTCTTCTCGGCTCAAACCGGAAATCTGTTCAATTATTTCCTCGCCTTTTTTCTTTAAAGCGTCTGCTTCTTGGTGAATGGCTTTAATCTGGTTGGCCTGCCGTTCCAAATCTCTTTTATCATTTTCCAAGTCAGTTTCCTTTTGCTCAATTTTTTTAAATTGAAGATTAAGGCGGTCTTCCTGACGCGCCAAAATCGCCAGGCGTTCGTGCTCCTGGTTCTTCGCGTCTTCAAGAATTTTTACGGCTTTGTCTTTGGCCTCCAGTAAAACCTCTTTTGATTGAGTATTAGATTCTTCAAGCTGACGCTTGGTTTTAGCTTCTATTGAGTTCGCGCTTCGAGCGGAAATCAATTGGCGGATGAGATAACCCAAAAGCGCTCCTGCCGCCAAGGCCAAGGCGCCGGTAAATAAGTTGAAAGTCATATTTGTAATTTCCTAGAATCTTAGTCATTACTAAGTGGTTAATTTAATTAATGCCTATATGATAGCAAATAAAAAAGTATTTGTCAAAAAATACTTCAAAAATAAAAAGGGCAACGTTTTGTTACCCTTTTAAAAATTTACTCAAACTCTCCAATAGAAACGCTTTATTTGACGCGTTCTACTTCAATAAACTCGTGGCCTTCAGGCGTTGCCTTTTTTGCCATTCTTTCAACTTCACTACTTGCCACGTCTTCATCAATTTCAACTGTTGTAGCAATAGTTGCGGGAGGATGTTGAGCAAAAGGGTTTCCGCCTTTTTTACGATACCGTGCCTTATACTCTATCTTCGCCATTTTTCATCACCTTCCTTTCCAGTAATATATTTAAAGTACCAAAAACAAAGTAGAACATTTTCATCTATTCTGTCAATTTATAACAACAATAACGCCCCTAAAAGGCGTCTGTAAAGATTATTTATTAAAAAATTCTTTCAGTTTTCTTCTTCCGCCACCGTTTTTCCAATATAATTCTCTTTTTTTAGCTTCCTTAGAAGTCGCAAATTCTTCATAAAACAATAATTTAAGAGGTCTCCGATGTTTTGTGGCAGCAACCTGGCCAGAATTATGTTTTTTGAATCGTTCTTTCAAATTGGATGTATAACCAACATAGGTCTTTTTATCTTTAAGACTTTGTAAAATATATGTGTAATACATATTTTTTAATGTGAGCGAGCTTCGTTAATATGAGCGGGCCGCTCAGAGTACTGAGCGAGCCCCGCTCAAAAATTGTTTACAATTTTTGAGCGGGTGAGCAGAATCGAACTGCCGTCTCTTCCTTGGCAAGGAAGTATAATAGCCACTATACGACACCCGCCTTCGTCCCGCTTTGCGGGACTTCGGCGGGGCAAGCCCGCAAGAAGCCGCGAAGACGAGAATGCTTAATATTCTACCAAAATTTGACCTTTTAGCAATACTTGCCACGTCAGAGTTTTATTGTTATCATAAAAACATACCCATTATAAAGATTAGATGGGTTTAAAATTTAAATTAAAATATGTTTACCAAAACTTATAAAATGATCGGATTTTTGGCCCTATCAGGCCTTTTTTGCGCTTTAATTTTATTTGTTCCTTCCGAAATATATGCTGTTGAAAACACGGCCGAAAACACAGACATAACGCAAGCATCCGATAACGTAACGCCTACAGCCAATGGTCTACCCGCCGGCTTTTATCAGTTCAACAATCTGGAGATTTTTAAAGGGCCGACCGTAGATGAGCCGCCAGCTGCTATTGAAGTCATCCAAAAAAATAATAAATCCTGCGTTGTCTATGAAAATGGCAAAACTGATAAATCAATACCTTGTGTTTTTAACGGCGACCAAGATAATAATTATATAATTCAAATAGAAGAAAAAACCACTCTCGTCGGAGTCAATCAGGAATCCGCTTTGCTTTCAGATTTTTTGGCCGGCGAAAAAATTAATGTTTTGGGATGGCTTGCTGCCGATGGAAAAACTATCAGGGCGGCAATGGTGAGAAACTTGGAAATTAAAAGCTATCACCAATCGCTTTCCGGAACTATTAAAGAAGTGACCGAAAAAGGATTTACAATAACTCTAACCAATGGCGACGAAGTCTTTGTTAATACTCCAATTGTAGAAGGCGCCCAAGTCACTGTAAAGGGTGTTTTTGATAAAGTTAACAGCGTGATAAGTAGCGTGCTTTCAATTTTTATCAAACCGAACATAGTACTTCAAGAAAAAATACTTGAAGAACCGACGCCGCCAGCCCCTTCTGCCAAACCGTCAGTCTTGTTTAAAAACTTCCTTAAGATTTTCGGGTTGTAAGACAGGCCGCGGTAGCTCAGTGGTAGAGCGCATGCCTGAAGAGCATGGCGTCGGCAGTTCGATTCTGCCCCGCGGCACATAAAGATTTGAAGTTTTTTTATACCTATTAAATGGCCTAAATTAGCCAATATACGCTCTTTAATTCTCGCAAACAAACTATTTTAGTTCTTAAAGAAAAAGCCATTTCCAAGGAAATGACTTTTAAATATCCAAGTTATTTTCTAAATTTGCCCCTATATCCTATTTTCATTTTCTTTTGTGGATTATATTTATTATATATTTTTATAAATTTTTCTTCATCTAAATAATATTTTCCACCAACAAAATTATTTTTGAATTTTTTTATTATCCTATAAAAATTTTCCAAAGTAACAAATAAATCATCCCTTCTTAATTTTTCTAATTCTTCCGACTCGCTATCTATAGAAGAGAAAAAATCTAATAATGAAATTGGTGATTTTAAAAGGTGAAGTCTTCTTTCTATAGCTTCAACCGCAATTTTCTCGCAATAAATCTGGCCTAATAGATAAAGTATGGCTCTAGCCTCATTAATATCATCCCAGTTTGGTTCATCCATTATAGACTGATATCTTCTCCACATTCTTTTCAATTGCAAATCAATCTTTTTCAAATCCATTAGATAAGTGTATTTAAGTAATTTTTCCATTTTTATTTTCTTAATATTTTGACAATCCCTTTTTCTGCATCCACTTCCACCAAATCCCCATCTTTCAAAACTTGCGTAGCGATTTTAGTACCAATGATACAGGGCTTCTGCATTTCACGAGAGACAATAGCCGCATGGCAGGTAATTCCGCCCTCATCTGTAATAAAAGCTGAAGCTTTTTTCATAGCAGGCAAATACTTTGGCATAGTCATTGCTGCAACTAAAATATCTCCTTCTTCAACTTTTGGTAAATCCTTAACACTTGATACAATTTTCACCTTTCCTTTTACCTTTCCTTTAAACGCAATTTGACCTTTTATTTTTCCTTCTTTTTGTTCTACCTCTCCAGAAATGCTTGATTTTTTATCTTCTAATGTGATTCCCAACCCATCAAGAGTTTTATCAATGTTACCAGAATATAGGTTGCCCTTGTAAAAAACAAAACCCTTTTCTCTTTCAGTAATTTTTTCTTTTATATCTTTATTTTTTACTTCTTCAGACCAAACTTCTTCAGGCAAGATAAACCTTGTTTTATTTTTAAGAAAAGGATAATTTTTTTCTAAGAATTCTTTAATAATTAGCTCTATAGTTTCATTATATTCTTGCGTTGTTTCTCTTGCTTTAAGAGCCAATTTTTTTATTTTATCATCAACTGGAAGAGTAGGTATAATCCATATTATTGCAATATATGCCCAAAGTTCAGTATATAAATTTAAAATTTTTTTAAGTTCCTCTGTATTTCTTGGCTTTCTTTCCTCAATAAAGTATGGTTTAAGTCTTTCAAAAATTTTCAAAAATTTTCCTATCTCTTTTTTTATATATTCTATATCTTGACATTTCTGTGCAACTTTTGAGAATAATCTTTTAATATATTCAGACTCATAGTAAACACTTACTAAATCTCCACCACGATATACTGAACATGCTTCAGCTGCTCCCTCTCCAATCATTTTAGGCAATATCTCTCCCATAATACTGCTCAAAGTATGAACACGAAATAAAGAATATTCTCGAGAATGTTCTTTTGTAAATATTTTTTTTACTTCTTTCTCAAGCGTAGTTATCGGTCTAGATTGAACAATATAAAATTTTCCTTTTTCAAATGCCCATTCTATATCCTGCGGCTTTCCATAATGTTTTTCTATCTGCCGGCATATTTTCGCAATCTTAATAATTTTTTTGTCCGCAAGTTTCTGCTTGCCCTGAGTAGAATCGAAGGGCTTGCCCTGTTTTAATTCCGGAACTTCTATTTCTTCTACTCCGCCTTTTTCTTTTCTTACAATCATTATTTTCTGCTTCGAAACATTTTTATCTAAAATTGACAAATCCTTTTTATGGACAACATAAGTGTCCGGAGTAATTTTCCCGCCGACAATCGCCTCGCCAAGCCCGTATCCGGCTTCAATAACCATCTGGTTAAAATCTTCGGTAACCGGATGAACCGTAAAAGCAATGCCGGAAATTTCTGATTGAACCATTTTTTGGACAACCACGGCCACAGACACTTTCGTTTTTTGTAATTTCTTTTCAAACCTGTAAAAAATCGCTCTTGGAGTAAAAAGCGAAGCCCAGCATTTTTTCACATTTTCCAGCAAATCCGTTTTTATCGTGTTAAGATAGCTTTCCAACTCCCCAGCCCATGAAGCCACGGATGAATCCTCGGCCGTTGCCGAACTGCGGACTGCCACCCGGCCGGCTTTTAATTTTAAAAATTCTTTTTGTATTTCTTTTGCGATGTCTTTCGGTAATTTCACGTCTAAAATCAAATCCCTGATTTCATTTGAGGCGCGGCCAACCGAATTTATGTCTTTTAAATTTACTTTTTTCAGTCTCGCTTCAATCTCCGCGTTAAGGTCGGTTTCTTCCAAAAACCTGTCAAAAGCCGAGGCCAAAACAACAAAACCTGGCGGCACCGGAATCCCCGCGTTTGTCATCTCACCGAGCGACGCGCCTTTCCCTCCGGCAATGGCTGTGTCTTCTTTTGACAATTGTTTGAAATCTTTAGTAAACATTAATCTCATTTCAATATTTTCACTAATCCATTATCCGCGTCAACCTCAATTAAATCGCCATCCTTCAAAACCTGCGTGGCAATTTTAGCGCCAATTACGCACGGCTTACCCATTTCGCGGGCCATAATAGCGGCGTGACAAGTTATACCTCCTTCATCTGTCACAAAAGCAACTGCTTTTTTCATTGCAATAATATGGTCCGGCGTCGTCATGGGAGCGACTAACACCTCTCCCTTTTTTACCTTTGCCATTTGATCATTTTCAATAACAACTCTAACCTTGCCCGTAGCTTTGCCATTCATAGCCGACACTCCTTTAATTATTCCTTTGTTTCCCCAAAATACTTTTTCTTTATTGAGAATTTTTATTCTTTTAAGTTTCTCAAACTGTCTTGTAGCCAAACCCGTATACAAATTGCCCTCATAGTTTATATATTCATTTTTTCTCTTTCCAAGCTCTGACTTAGACGGAATGCTTTTATTTAATATCTCCTCAATAGTCAACACCCCCACAAAATTTTTTGAGCCGGGCAGAAACTTATCTATCAATCTAAGTAAATTATTATATGAATCCCACTCCATTTCCGCCGTTTTTCTTCTTGTCATCAAAGCCAATCTGAAAATAACATTCGAACAAGAATCCTTGCACATCTCTCCTAAACACTCAATTGCCCTCAATTTAGGCCACGATTTTACATGAAGTTTATATATCTCCGCTATATCTTCAACTGTAGCAGTGGCAGTTTCTATTAAGTAAGCTTGTTTTTTACAATCTTTTTTGTAATCCTCCAGTAATCTTCTGAATTTATTTGGTCTTTTCTCAAAATATGAGACTAATCTTCTTTCCTGTTTGTCGTTTTCCTCATCATAATAAATATCCACTCCTTTATCCTTCCTCCCTATAAACATAGGACAAAGTCGAATTTTCCCTTCCGTTGCTTCAAATAGACCGCTGTACTCACCCTCAAACCAATATTGGCAAGAAAATAAAGTTTGAGAACGATTATAAAATTTCCTAAATTTAATCACAATTAGTTATTTTTTATATAATACCAAAAAAATTACCGCCTGGCGATTTTTAATACTAAAATCTGCATGGGCCTTGCTGATCTGTCTTTACGGAGAAAGACTGATTTTGTTATAATATTGACTATTGAGATATGAATGAAAACAAGACCAAAATCGCGGCTATTGCCAAAATTTTAATTCTGGTTCTATTAATGCTAACCGGCTATTTTTTCTGGTTAATCTTTTCTGGACCAGCCAAACCGAAATCCGAACAAGTATTTATTCCGCCGGCCAGCGGTGAACCGACTCATAAATCAGCCGACAAGAAGTTGAGCGCGCCGACATCGCCGGTTTTGCCGCTTTCAATAGCGCCTTTTTTTGAAGATATCAATCAAGTCGCCAAAAACGCGGAAATAAAGTTAAAAAATGAAATCGCCGAACCGACTTTTATTGCCCCCGGCACGCCCAGCACACCCAGCGTGCCCAGCACACCCAGCGCGCCCTCCAACATCAGCATTTTGAAATCCACACCGACTGAAGTCGTTCTTTCTTTAACAAACGACGAATTTCATTTTCTTTATCCCGACGATTTTATCGCTAGTTTAATAGATGCCCAAAATCTTTTTATTAAAAGTTACGACCCGGCCTATGAGCCGCTCCTAAAAATTGAAACCGATTCTCAAGTTCGTTATGTCGAAGAAAAAATTGTGGCTACTCTTCTCTTAGCTAATATGATAACCAAAGAGAAAGCGGAACAGTTTGTAACAACTATTCACTTTACCCTTCCGCGATTACAGCTGATAGACCTTGAAATCCGAAATTATCCCACTTCAAATCAATCTTCTATAAATCAATATTCTCTGCCATCTCCGCGGTCGTCCTCTAAAGGGCTATTTCTCGCCGGCTTAGTGGAAAAATTATATAATGCGTGCATCTTTAAAGCTCAAGCTTCCGTTTGCGGATATTGTTATGATATGGCCGAATGTTACCAGGCCGGAGCGTCATCGCCGGGGCCTGGTTCCAATGTTCTTAAGGCCTTTTGCTACTGCACAGGTTGTTATTCCAGCTTGGGATGCCTTAGTTCCTGCAACGGCAGAGCGGCAATTTATGATCCTTCGACCGGTATCTGCGGCTGCGGATGATAATGTCTTTTCTTAATATATTTTGTGGACCTGAGGGGAATCGGACCCCTTACTCTTCCATGCCATGGAAGCGTGTTGCCAGTATACCACAGGCCCCTTTGCCCTCGAGAAGAATTGAACTCCTATCTTACCCTTAGGACGGGTCTGCTCTGTCCGTTGAGCTACGAGGGCTATATTTTATTTACATTTTACGCGCTATACAATATACTATATAATATTAAAACTCAAATTTAAATATTAAAAAGAAAAATTTATGTCAGAAAAATCCCCGATAGTTAAAATAGTCAAAAAATGCACACCGGCCGTGGTTTCCATCATCATTGCCAAAAACCTTCCCAACTTGGAAAATTTTCCGGATTTTTTTCCGTTTCTTCCATTCGGATTTGACCCCAAAGAACTTTACAAACAAATACCGCCGGAGATGTTTGACGAGCATGGCCGCATTAAAGTCGGCGGTGGCTCCGGATTTGTTATTTCAGAAGACGGCTTTATTTTAACCAATAAACACGTCGTGGTGGACCCCAAAGCCGATTACACGATTGTAACCAACGATGGTAAAAAATTTCATGCCAAAGTTGTCGCCCGCGACCCTATTAATGATGTAGCTATCCTCAAATTTGAAGGTAAGGACTTACCCTATATCGAACTCGGCGAATCGTCAAATTTGGAATTAGGGCAAACAGTTATCGCCATTGGCAATGCCTTGGGCCAATTCCAGAATACGGTCTCAACCGGCATTGTTTCGGGCCTTTCGCGGCATATTACCGCCCAAACAAGCGTTGACGGCCAGCAACAGGAACTTCGCGGCGTTATTCAAACCGACGCGGCAATCAATCCGGGAAATTCCGGCGGGCCTTTGGTTGACATTGAAGGCAAAGCCATTGGCATAAATTCCGCTGTTGTTTTCGGCGCTCAAAACATCGGATTCGCCATTCCTATCAATTCTGCTAAAAAAGCCCTGGCTGACATTAAAAAGTATGGTCATATCCGCGCTCCGTTTCTGGGCTTGCGATATATTTCAATAGATCCGGTTTTAAAAATGAGACATAACCTGCCAGTAGATTATGGCGCAATGGTGATTCCGGAAGCAACACCCGGCGATTATGGCGTTTTGCCAAACAGCCCCGCCGACAAAGCGGGAATCTTAGAACATGACATTATTCTTGAAGTTGATAAACAGAAAATAACCAAAGAACTGCCGCTTTCGGATTTGATTCAAAAACACGAAGTCGGCGACAAGCTTAATTTGAAAATCCTAAGGCGCGGCGGGAAAGAAATCGCCGCAACAGTAGTTCTTGAAGAAATGAAATAAATAAAAAAACAACCCCGCAACTGCGGGGTTGTTTTTTTATGGGTGCCCAGAGGGAATTGAACCCTCGTCATCCCGGCCACAGCGGGAAGCTTTACCACTAAGCTATGGGCACCGCAGAAAAGCGCATTTTAAATGCGCGATGTAAACAGTTTAAAAAAATCTTATTACTCCTCAACCAAATAAACATCAGTGCCTTCGTTGACTTTCTCGTCAACTTTGAGGCCAATCGCATCGCCTTTCTTCGCCGAGCTAATTTCCTTATGTTCAATCTGCATTGATTCAACTGTCTGTTCAAACTCATTTTTGCCATCTCCAAACTTAATCTTATCGCCAACCGACAATTTCCCGCTAAGTTCAACAACGGCAACGCCAATATTGCCGTAATAATGGGCAACTGTTCCTATTTTTTTCATAATAATAATTTTTTAATGGTTTATTATACGGACCTTTATTAATCTTAATTATATAATATAACTTTCCGCAATTGCAACCCGTATCAGTTTCTCTGAATTAAATAAAAACAGTCCGGGGAATTTCTCCGGACCGGCTTAAAGGGGTTTAGTGATTAGTACGTCAATTTGGTATTTAATTCACCGTGTTTACGAATCAAATCAATTATTTTTTCTCGGGTCTCCTGCATTCGTTTTCTAAAATGCCCATTTCCCGTTTCCCCTTTGTGGGCCTTAAGTTTTCTTTTAAGCCCTTCCAATTCATTTTCATACTGGCTTAAAGTTTCTTGAGCTTTTCTCCCCCTCTCTGTCCCCAAATCAAAAATACTTGTGTTTACCATCTTTTACCCCCTTTTGCTTATAAAGATTTAAGTTATAAAAGAATAACTTTTTACCTTAATTTAAGGTATAACTCCTTGCCCAAAAAATGTCAAATATAAATTTAAAATGTGGACCCAGGGAGAATCGGACTCCCGCCTCCGCAATGCGAATGCGGTGTAATACCACTTTACTATAGGCCCTAATTTTAAAACTCCTGTCGGGCTGCTGGGAATTGAACCCAGTCTGCATGCTCCCAAAGCACGCGTACTACCGGTATACGACAGCCCGTCTTTGCCCGATTATACTTGAATTTTGGTTGAATTTCAAGCAATTTTGTGATATTTTACTTCTATAAGCCCCCGTAGCTTAATGGATAAAGCAGCTCTCTTCTAAGGCGTTGATAGGGGTTCGATTCCCTTCGGGGGCGCAGAGACCCAATTTAAAAAAATTATGCGATTTATTGCCGATTTTCATATCCATTCAAAATACAGCCGGGCAACCAGTCAAAGTATGACCTTGGAAGAAATTGACCGGGTAGCCCACAATAAAGGAATTTTGGTCATGGCTACCGGAGATTTCACTCATCCGGCTTGGTTTAGCGAAATTAAAGAGAAACTCAGCCCCGCTGAGCGGGGGCTTTTTAAATTGAAGCAACAATTTAAAAAGCCCGGGTTTTCTGGGAATCTTCCAGAAACCCGTTTTATTCTGACAGTAGAAATTTCCAGTATTTATTCCCGCCCCTCGGCTAAACTCGGCACAAATAAAACATACCGGATTCACAACCTGATTTTCGCGCCGGATTTGGAAACCGTTGCCAAAATCAACGGCCGCTTAGGCCTGATCGGCAATATATCTTCTGACGGCCGGCCGATTTTGGGATTGGACAGCCGCGATCTGGCAAAACTAATTTTTGATATTAATCCAAAAGCCGTAATTATTCCGGCTCACATCTGGACGCCTTGGTTTTCTATTTTCGGCTCAATGTCCGGCTTTGATTCAATTGAAGAATGTTTTGGCGAATATTCAAAATATATTTTTGCCATTGAAACCGGTCTTTCAAGCGACCCTAAAATGAACTGGCGGCTATCTCAACTTGATAATATTTCCTTGATTTCCAATTCCGACTCCCACTCTTTGGAGCGAATCGGCCGCGAAGCCAATATTTTAAACACCGAACTTTCTTATGACAGCATTATAGATGCCATAAAATCCCGCAATCTGGAAAAATTCATCGCCACCTTAGAATTTTTCCCGGAAGGAGGAAGATATCACTTAGACGGCCATCGCGTCTGTAACGTGGTTTTTGAGCCGGAAGAAACCAAAAAACACAATGGTATTTGTCCGGAATGCGGCAGAAAAATGACAATCGGCACTTTAAGCCGCGTTTATGAATTAGCTGACCGGCCAGAAATTATACTAGAAAACGAAGAAAATTATCTTCATCGTTGGCAAAACCGGGTTCCATTTTATTATCTCTCTCAACTTGACGAAATAATCGCTAAGTCACTTGGCATGGGCGTTATTTCGCAAAAAGTCAAAGCGGAATATGAGAATATAGTCAAAATGTTCGGCGGCGAATTCAAGGTTTTAATGGAAAAAGGCCTTGATGAACTAAGCCAGAAAGGCATTAACCCAAAAATCATCAATGGCATTTCCAGCCTTCGCCAGGGTAAAGTGAGATTTGACCCGCCTGGTTATGACGGCGAATACGGTAATATGGTCTTTGCGGATTCAGAAAACATTCAAGAATTTACCACTCAAAAAAGCTTGTTTTGATACGGTAATGTTTCGGTAATAATACGGCAATTGTAATTGCCGCATTCCGATTCTTGCCCTATCCAAGCCAATTTTTGACCATTAGTTTATTATACATAAATATTAACTAGCGGCATTAATTTTGCTTTTTTATCTCTAAAGCGTTAAAGTTTCACGTAAAACATAATGACAACAGAAAAACAAAACATAGGAAAATTAGGAGAGGATATCGCGGTTAAATATTTAGAAAAACATGGATACAATATTTTAGATAGAAATTACCGTAAACCATGGGGTGAAATTGATATTGTAGCCCAACAGAGCCAAGAGCTGGTTTTTGTTGAAGTTAAAACTCAAAATCAAGCATTTGAGTGGCGGCCTGAAGAAAACATAACGTTTCACAAGAAACACCAATTATCAAGAATTGTCACAACTTATTTAAAAACAAACAAAATTCCAGAAAATCAAGATTGGAGGATCGACATTCTAGCAATTACGCTTGATTTCAAAACCGAAGACGCTCAAATTGAGCATATCCAAAATATTATGTTAAACTGATTATATCGTTGGGGCGGTTAGCTCAATGGCAGAGCACTGCGTTTACATCGCAGGGGTTATAGGTTCGAATCCTATACCGCCCACTACTTCGCTTCTTACGGAGCCACGAAGTGTGCAGCACTTTTATTTCCTTTGTTTCCCGTGAAACGTCTGGTGAACTTCGCGGAGTTGTTTGTCAGTGATATGAGTATAAATCTGGGTTGTGGTGATATTTGAATGGCCTAAAAGCTCCTGAACAGAGCGAATATCAGCCCCATTTAGCAATAAGTCAGTGGCAAAAGAGTGGCGAAGCGTATGTGGGGTCACTTTTTTTGATAAACCAGCTTTCGCCGCATAGTATTTTATCAACCGCTCAACACTGCGGCTTGTAAGCCGCAGGTTAGATGTTTCACGAGAAACATTATTCGCTGGAATATTTCTAATAAATAACGCTTCGTCAACATCTTGACGCTTTTGTAGATAATTTTTTAAAGCCGTTTTAGCAGTTTCCGAAAGGAAGACCAAACGAATTTTATCACCCTTACCACGTACGGCAAATTCGCCTGATTTCCCGCCCTTGGGCGAGGTCTCGTCTTTGGCGGAAAAGTTAATAGAATCGCGGTTTAAGCCGCAAAGTTCTGAAACGCGCAGGCCAGTTGAAAATAAAAGCTCTAAAATTGCTTTATCTCGTAAAACCTTGAAAGAAGCGCCTTCCGGCGATTCAAGCAGCCGTTCAAGCTCATTATTTTCTAAAAATACAACCTGGCGTTCTGATTGTTTAGCCAATTCAATCTTATCTGCTGTCAAAACTACAATGTCGCGTTTTGCCAAATACTTAAGAAAATTTCTTAAAGCGATTAAGTGATAATTTTGGGTGTTTTTCTTTAAGGCCTTGCCCTGAGCTTGCCTGCCCTGAGTTTTGTCGAAGGGTCGAACGGGCTGCCGATTGAGCCACAGACGGTACTGTCTTGTCAAGTCCTGGGAAATTTGTTCCGGCTTTGAAATTTTAGAAAACTCTAAAAATTTTTTTAAATACCGTTCGTAATTCACCCGCGTCTTTATTGAGCGATTTTTTTCAATCTCTAAATAATCCAAATAATCTTTTAATAAACAGTCGATATCCATTATTTTTTTATTATACCACAACGTCGCAAAATATTTTAAATAAGCTTGCTTTACGAAAAATCAATCTTGTGATATTATTTTGTAAGCGATGCTAAAAACCAAGAAAAAACAGAAAATAATTGGAGAGTATAAAATACACCAAACGGACACCGGTTCAGTGGAGGTTCAAGTTGCAATTTTAAGCGAAGAAATTGAACATCTGACCAAACATTTGAAAAAACACCCGAAAGACAACCATTCCCGCCGGGGTCTTTTAGGTATGGTTTCAAAAAGAAAACGCCTTTTAAGTTACCTAGCTAAAGAGGACGAAAAAAGATATAATAGTTTAATTAAAAAAATAGGATTAAAAAAATAAGAGTTGATATGCCGATTATAAAACATAAAGACCAACGCGTTGCCATTCTAATAGATGTCCAGAATCTTTATCACTCTGCCAAAAATTTATATAGTGCGCGGGTTAATTTTAATGAAATTTTAAAAGCGGCCTTAAGCGGCCGTAAGTTGGTTCGTGCCATTGCTTATGTCATAAAAACGGAAACCGGAGAAGAAACAGCTTTTTTTGAAGCCCTAACCAAAATGGGCATTGAAACAAAAATGAAAGACCTTCAAATTTTTCCCGGCGGAGTTAAAAAGGGGGATTGGGACGTTGGCATCACCGTTGATGCAATCAGATTGGGTGATTTTTTCATTGACGTTTTAATCTTAGCGACCGGCGACGGTGATTTTGTGCCATTGGTTGAATATTTAAAAAACCGCGGCCGGCAAGTTGAGGTAATTGCTTTCGGCCGTTCAACCTCGGCAAAATTAAAAGAAGCGACCGACGATTTCATTGATATGTCAGCTGACCCTAAAAGATTCACTATTCCAATTAAAAAATCCCGCCAGGAAAGAGGCTTGCTAGAGGCGGCAAAAAGAATTAAAAACAAAAAATAATGTCAGAAATTAAAAAATATTCTTTGGATCTTGCCGGGGAGACGTTAAAAATAGAAATCGGCAAGTTGGCGGGTCAAGCCAATGGTGCCGTCATTGCCCAATTGGGCGATACCGTTGTCTTGGCGACAGCCGTAATGTCAAAAAACCAGAAAATCGGAACGGATTTTTTCCCGTTAACCGTTGATTATGAAGAAAAATATTATGCTCGCGGCAAAATCCTAGGTTCCCGGTTCATGAGACGCGAAGGCCGACCATCAGAAGAAGCGGTTTTAAATGGCAGACTAATAGACCGGACCATAAGGCCGCTTTTTGATCAGAGAATAAAAAATGAAGTTCAAATTGTGACCACGGTCCTCTCAATGGATGAAAAAAACGATCCCGATGTTTTGGCCATTAATGCCGCTTCAATGGCGTTAATGATTTCTGACATTCCTTGGAACGGCCCTTTGGCCGCCGTAAGAATTGGCCGAGCCGGAGATAAATGGGTTATCAACCCTTCTTTTTCCGAACGTGAAAGCGGCGTTGCCGATTTAGTTGTTTCTTTTTCATCCGACGGAAAGATAAACATGATTGAAGCCGGCCCGTTAGCGGAAATAAACGAAAACGAAATGGTTGAAGGGATAGAATTCGCGCGCGAATCGTTAAATGCTTTAATAAAATTTAATAAAAAAATTGCCGATGATTTTAAAACCCCCAAAGCGATTGTCGCGACCGAAAACACCGACACGGAACTAAGAAACGAAGTGGTGAAATTTTTAAATACCGACAACGCGCTTGAAAAAGCGGTCTATGAAAAAGACAAAACGCGGCGCGAAAATAATTTGGGCGATTTGAAATACAAACTTGGAGAACATATTGCGGTCATTGACGCGACAAAAATAATAGCGGCGGAAATACTGCTTGAAGAGGCGACTAACGAAATGGTTCATAAAAATCTTTTGGAAAAAGAAAGGCGGCCGGATGGAAGGAAACTTGATGAATTAAGAAAATTATCTTCGGAAATTGGAGTTTTACCTCGCACCCACGGCAGCGGCTTGTTCCAAAGAGGAGAAACCCAAGTTTTATCAGTTCTCACTTTGGGTTCGCCTTCTGACGAATTAATCATAGAAGGGATGGTCGTTTCCACTAAAAAACATTTTATGCATCAATATAATTTCCCGCCTTTTTCAGTGGGAGAAGTGGGCCGAATGGGCGGTCCGGGGAGAAGGGAAATCGGCCATGGCGCCTTAGCCGAAAGAGCATTGCTCACCGTCGTCCCTAAAAAAGAAGAGTTTCCTTATGCTATCAGGATTGTTTCCGAGGTTCTATCTTCAAATGGCTCTTCATCAATGGGCTCTGTCTGCGGTTCAACTTTAGCTTTAATGGATGCCGGAGTCCCCATATCCAAACCGGTGGCTGGAATTGCCATGGGCCTGATAATCAATGAAAAAGGCGACTATAAAATTCTTACCGACATTCAGGGACCGGAAGACCACCACGGCGATATGGATTTTAAAGTGGCCGGCACCAAGGATGGCATCACGGCCATGCAAATGGATGTCAAAATAAACGGAATTGACACTAAAATTTTAAAAGAAGTTTTATACCAAGCCAAAAAAGCGCGCCTTGAGATTTTGGGGAATATGTCAAAAACTATTGATAAACCAAGACCTAATTTATCGCCACTGGCGCCAAGAATTATCACCATTCAAATCCCGGTTGATAAAATTAGAGAAGTGATAGGACCCGGTGGCAAAGTTATCAATGAGATTATAGCCACAACCGGCACCGCAATTGATATTGAGGAATCGGGCCTTATATTTATTACTGCCGAAAATGAAGAGAGTGGACTTAAGACCAGAGAAATAATAGAAGGCATCATTAAAGAGTACAAAATCGGCGAAATTATCACCGGCAAAGTCGTCCAGATTCTTGATTTCGGGGCTATTGTAGAATTTGGAAAAGGAAAAGATGGGATGATTCATATTTCAGAACTGGCGTCTTATCGCGTCAACAAAGTCACCGATATTGTAAACGTCGGCGACGAGGTTACGGTTAAAATAAAAAGAATTGAAAATGGTAAAATTAGTTTATCTTTGAAAGACGCCATGGTAAAATAAAATTAATGGCTGATCCAACGTCAAAACCAGAAGAAGACATCATCATAAGGACGATGAAAGGCGATTTGAATAGATTAACTGGGGTTGCTCCAAAAGAAGAAAAGCCCAAACCATCGCCAGTACCCACGCCTATAACGCCTGTCTCCAAAGAGACGGAATACAAAACGCCTCAAGCGCCGATAATTTCCTCAACGCCGCCCACACTGCAAGCGAGCAAGCCGCCAATTTTAGTTGTGCCGCCAAAAATAATGCCGCTAAAAGAAGCCCCTGGAATGTCAGTCAAACCGTTATATAAAGTGACGCCCGTATGGATAAAACTCGGAATCATCGGTTTAGCCGTTATTCTTATAGTGCTTTCGGGACTTTACGGTTATTGGAAAATTTTCATCCAAAATAAATTGCCGACAACCGTAAACCCACCGATATCAACAACTACCGTGCCGACTTTGCCCACAGCGTCAACGGCAACAACCACCGCCCCGATAAAATTCTTCAATAAATTACCCAATAAATCAGTGACCATTGACTTACCGTCAAAAACGCCGGCAGCTTTAATCCAAGCGTTAAAATCTGAAGCAAAAGTTGAAGAAACCCGCGCCTCAATCAAACAAATAAAAATAACCTATCAGGGAAAGCCGCTAACCACCGAGGAATTCTTTAATCTAACGTCAATTTTTGCCCCTAAAAATTTTCTATCAAATTATGAAAATGAATTCGCTTTTGCATATTTTAGCCAAAAAGAAGGAACGCGGCCGATTTTAATTCTAAAAATTAAAGACGAGGAATTGGCTAAAAATCAAATGGTGGATTGGGAAAAAATGGCCCTGGCAAGCGATATTTTTCCTTTGTTTTTAAGTGATTCCAAATTGCCTAAAACTCTGCCATCATTCAAATCCTATCTTTTCATTGGTCAACCGGTGCGATATTTAAATATCAGCATGCCTTTCGCCTCATTAAATTATGCCATTTATAATAATTTTCTGATTTTCACCGCCTCAAGCGCCGGAATGTTTGTTATTTTACAGGATTTAACCGGCCAAAGCGTTTCACAAAATTATTTGGAAAATTTGAAAGCGTCAATTAACGAATTTGTTAAATAAAAACAACCTCGCAAGCTTGCGGGGTTGTTTTTTGATTGTGGATAACTGAATATTGATTGAAATTATAAGCCATGAGAAAATAAGCATAGGTCCTTGTTTCTGTTCTACAAGATTCTCGGGTATTCGTACCCGAATGCGGCTATCTGCTAGCCGCGCGATCGGTTCTTTTTTACAAAATTTAATACGGCCTTGGCCGTAGGACGGAAACAAGGCGCATCTCAAGTCACGCGAGTCACGAAGGCAGACGCGACTCTATAAAGGGCACCACCCCTCAAAGCAACATTGTCTTGGGGATCCACGGCGCCCTTTTCTATTTGACAGCTTTTTTACCTTAAGATAGTATTAAATTCATCATGCTAGACCAAAAAATAATTAGTGAACTAAAAACCGCTCTGGAAAAAGAACAGGAGCTTTTGATAAGCGAATTAAAAACTATCGCCACCCCCGACCCAAATTTAAAAGACGACTGGGACGTGAAACACTTTGAATGGAGCGAAGACCAAATTACCAGCGGAGAGGCCTTGGAAAGCGATGAAAGCGTTAATGAATCCGATGAGGATATGAAAAATAAAGCGCTTTCCGACCATTTGGAATTAAGATTAAAAGAAGTCAACGATGCCCTAAAAAGAATTGGAGACGGAACTTACGGAATATGCGGGGTGTGTAAAAATCCAATTCCGATTGAGCGATTGAAAGCTAACCCGGCTGCTTCAACCGACATAGAACATTCACTAAAAGATCATGGCGTCTAAACTCTACTCAGCCGCTTTATGCGGCATAAATGCAAAAATTGTGGAGGTCGAGTGTGATTTGGCGCCCGGCCTCTTTAATTTTTCAATTGTGGGACTGCCTGACACTGCGGTTAAAGAATCTAAAGACCGAGTTTCATCGGCTTTAAAAAATTCCGGCGCTTCGCCGCCCTCGCGACGCAATAAAAGAGTCACGGTTAACCTGGCGCCGGCCAATTTAAAAAAAGAAGGACCGGCTTATGATTTACCGATTGCTCTAGGTTATCTTTTAGTTTCAGAACAGACTAAGTTTGATCCGGAAAAAAGATTATTCGCCGGAGAACTGGCTTTAGACGGCAATTTAAGACCAATTAGCGGAGTGCTCTCAATTGCCATTGAGGCCAAAAATCGCGGTTTTAAAACCTTATTTGTGCCTAAAGCTAATGCCGCCGAAGCGGCGCTGGTTAAAGATATTGAAATCATCGGCGCCGCCAATTTAGTTGGAATTTTAGAACATCTTGAAAATAAAAAACTCATTGCTCCGCATCAGAATTCGGAAATAAATTTGTCTTCCGCAGAGAAAGAAGAAGAACCAGAAGTTGACTTGGCTTTAATTCGCGGCCAGGAAAAAGCTAAAAGAGTTTTAGAAATCGCCGCCAGCGGCAATCATAATATAATTTTTTCCGGCCCGCCGGGATCGGGAAAAACTCTTTTGGCCAAAGCTCTAGCTTCAATTTTGCCTAAATTAAATCTTGAAGAAGCGATTGAAGTGACAAGAATTTGGAGCGTCGCCGGGCTTTTAAAAGAAGACAGGCCATTTTTATCGCAAAGACCTTTTAGGTCGCCGCATCACACGGCTTCTGGCGTGGCTTTAGTTGGCGGCGGCACTTGGCCAAAACCGGGAGAAATTTCTTTGGCTCACCGCGGCATCCTTTTTCTGGATGAATTTCCCGAATTTTCCCGCGATGTCTTAGAGAACTTAAGACAGCCCTTGGAAGAAAATACAGTGACGATTTCCCGCGCTCAGGGCAGTTTGACTTTTCCGGCCCAGTTTTTAATGGTGGCGGCTATGAATCCCTGCCCTTGCGGTTACTTAAATGACAGCATTAAGGAATGTATTTGCGGCCCTCACCAGATTATAAAATATAAAAGAAAATTATCCGGCCCGCTCCTTGACCGAATTGATCTTCACATTGAAGTACCACGTTTGAAATATGAGGAAATGGCCAAGGAGAGTTTTGGCGAAACCAGCAAAACTGTTAGAGAAAGAGTGGCTGAAGCGCGGGAAGTTCAAGTTTCACGATTCAAAAATGAAGGGATTTTGACCAACCGCGAAATGTCGATTCGCCACATCAAAAAATATTGCTTTTTAGATGAAACGGCGGAAAAAATGATGAAAAGCGCGGTCAGCTCAATGGGCTTTTCAACAAGAACTTATCACCGCTTATTAAAAATCTCCCGCACCATTGCCGATTTAGACAACTCCGAAAACATAAAACCCCAGCATTTAGCCGAAGCCCTACAATATCGTCCGAGAGAGGAAGTTTAATTATCTCGCGAAAGGATTTTTGGCGCCGCGGACTTCAAAATGAAGATGGCAGCCGGTTGAATTTCCAGAACCCGGGTTGCCCGGATAGCCACCCATAAAGGCAATAATACTACCCTGATTAACATATTGTCCGGCCGATGCCAAAATATACTTCAAATGAGCATAGCGGGTAAGAACGCCATTGGGATGTAAAAGCGCAATATTGTTGCCGTAGCCGCTATTAGCATAGCGGCTAGCGCTTTCTGTTGGATAAGTTGTAGAAATAACTCCCGAAGCCGCAGCATAAACCGGTATGTTTTCAGCAAGACAATCATCACCCCTTGAAATATCAACCGCATTATAAGCATGAAGTTTACCGCGATTAAAACCAGTAGTTGGAAAAATAAAATAGCCGTCCAGATAAGGGCCGGCTGTATAGTACGGCAGAATTGGTTTTGGCGTCGTCGGTGTTGCTTCGGGCGTCGGAACGGTTATTGGATTTTGATTTTGCAGAAGCGAATCTCCCCCGGTAATTAAAGGATCTCTCTCATCATAGGGAGCACTCTCAAGATCAATATCAACAGTATTGTTATTTATTTCAACCGCTGAAGCAGCCGATACTGATTGCAATGGAGACGCAGACACAATTTCCGTAACCTCGCCGCCAACAGTTGTGCCCCTGTCCAACCCTATTAGACCACCAATTAAAACTGTAGAGTTGGCCAAATTTGCGGCGAAAACCAAAGAAAAAATTAAAAATAAAGAAGCCCCTAAGGGGTATTTGGCGCCTATTAGCAAAATTTTTCTGAAAATGGTATGAATAAGCCAAATTTAAGACTAATATCCCAAAATCAATCCAGCGCTATTTTTAGCCTAGCAAGGCCAACAAAAACGGTCAAGCTACTTATCCCCACCTATTACATGCTATTATATTTTGGATATGGAAATTTTTGCTGGTTTAAACAACGAGCAGATTAAAGCGGTAAAGACAATAAATGGCCCGGTTTTAATTTTGGCTGGCGCCGGGAGCGGCAAAACCAAAACTTTAACCCACCGCCTCGCCTATATCTTGTCGCAAGGCATAAATCCCGAGAATATTCTAGCAGTTACTTTTACCAATAAAGCCGCCGAAGAGATGCGAAATCGCATTAACAAGCTATATGCAGGCAGGCATAAGCTATTTATTGGGACATTTCATTCCTTCGGCGCAAAAATTCTAAGGCAAGAAATAGAATGTTTGGGGTATAAAAATAATTTTGTTATTTATGACGAAGATGATTCTTTTAGCTTGGCAAAAGACATAATAAATGATTTGAATTTATCGCGCGACCGGTTTAAAGCCAGCTCTCTTTTAATCTTAACTTCTAAACTTAAAAGCGAATTGGAAAACTCTGAAGGTCTCGACACCAACGATTTTTATAAAAGACAGTTCATTCGTTTTTATAATCTCTACAATAGGCGCCTCAAAGCCGCTAATGCAGTGGACTTTGATGATTTAATAATGTTGCCAGTACAAATTTTTGAAAAATATCCGGAAATTCTCAAAAAATATCAAGAGTGCTACCGATATATTCTGGTTGATGAGTATCAGGACACGAACCACGCCCAATACACTTTAATAAACTTAATGGCCCAAAGAAATAAAAATCTTTTTGCCATTGGCGATCCAGATCAAGCAATTTACGGTTGGCGCCACGCAGATTTCAGAAACATTTTAAACTTTGAAGAGGACTACCCAAAAGCCACAATCATAAAACTTGAGCAGAATTACCGCTCCACCCAGAATATTTTAAACGCTGCTCACGAAATTATCAGTAAAAATATTGAAAGAAAAGAAAAAATTTTGTGGACCGAAAATCCACCGGGAACATTGATAGAAGTAATTGAGACAACTGACGAAAGAGAAGAGGCCGGATTTATTTTAGATAAAATAATAGATTTAAATAAAAATCTGGGGGTCAATATTGATAAAATTGTTGTGATGTATCGGACCAACGCCCAGTCGCGGGTTTTAGAAGAGGCCTGTCTTTATGCTAATATACCCTATCACGTAATTGGCGCTGTAAAATTTTATCAAAGAAAAGAAATTAAAGATATTCTGGCTTATTTGCGACTGATTCAAAATCAAAATGATGAAGTCAGTCTGAAAAGAATTGTCGGGATTATGGGTAAAAAATCGATTGGAAAATTTATGGAAGATCCTTCCGCCAAAGGCGTACCAGCCTCAATTTTATCGCCGGCAAAACTTATAAAAATCATCATCAAAAAAGCCAACTACTATGATTATCTGGCTAAAAAATTTCCCGGCGTCGGGCCGGACGGCGAATTGGAATCGGAATCAAGAATTAAAAACATTAAAGAATTAATCGGCTTGGCCAATAAACATGATAATCTCGGCGATTTTTTAACTGAAGTTACTTTGATGCAAGAAGAAAGAAAAACCGATAACACCAAGAAGCTTAATTTAATGACGCTCCACTCAGCCAAAGGCCTGGAATTTGACGCGGTTTTTATTTCCGGAGTTGAAGAAAATTTAATGCCCCACTCCCGCTCGGCATATTCTTTGGAAGAGCTTGAGGAGGAGCGGCGGCTTTGCTATGTGGGGATGACGCGGGCAAAAAAACATTTATGGCTTTTATTTACAAAACAGCGCACTTTATGGGGCGAAAAAAGGGAAACCGTGCCGTCGCGCTTCATAATGGAACTGCCGAAAGATTTGGTAAAATTCAGTTCCTTGGCGGATGGCTATAATTTGCCTGCACAGACGGATCTGCCGGAAATTAAGCTGGAATAGCAAAATCTGCGACGATCAAAGAAAAAACCCCCTCAAAAATTTGCGATAGCAAATAATTGAGGGGGTTTTTATGTTCTTTTCAAAATCGCAAATTGAATCCTAAAAATACTTCTTTCCCTGGCACGACACTTAAACAAGGAGCAAATTTCCAGCTATTAGGGCTCTGGTTACCGGACTTCAAGTTGTAAACCCGATAGGCGGTCCAAAGACCATGGGCGATCAAACCAAAATTAACAAAATTTGTGTTAACTCCGGTTTTGCGAAGTGTTTTCAAATCGCCATAGCCACCATCTTGTAACTCATCTCTTAACGGATAAATAATCTCATTTATCACGTTAAAAGCTAGCCACCCAAGGACATAGGAATTTTTCTTTGGGATCTTATCATTGCCCAAAAGTATTTCCGTACTGATTATTTGAGCGCCGAACCCCCCAAATGCAATATTACGGAGTTTATTGCCGGATGTTTGGGCCGTCCAGCGTCCGCGTTTTAAATCCCAATCCAAATCAACGCCCTCCAGCTCGGCCATAAATTCATGCCCGAATTCATGGAATAGAACGCCAGACGCAAATCCGCCGACGAAACCAGCGCTTTCTTTAACCAGATCCAACTGCGTCTCTCTGACATACTCCGCATTTTCTACATCTTCCGCAAAAACAGAATTACACAAAATCAACACTGCAATTAATACTAGTAGGCTATTTTTCATTTCAAACCTCCATTTAATATAAGATTGTTAAAAAACCTATTAATTTCTTAGTATTTTCTAGTTATACCATAACGTCCAGTATTTGTAAATAGATGATTATCCGGCTTATTTAAGCTATTCCCGGCTTTTTAGTAATTATGTTATACTTAAATAAATGAAGTTAACTGACAAACCGACAATTAAAGGTTTACTGAAAAGATACGGTACAAAAGCGGAAAAATACCTCGGCCAGCATTTTATTTTGTCTAAAAAAGCACTTGTTCAGATAGTCGCGGCCGCAGAAATTAAGAAAAACGACACAATTATTGAGATTGGGCCGGGACTCGGAACGCTTACTCAAGAACTTGCGAAAACCGGCGCGAAAATAATTGCCATTGAAAAAGACCCCTCAATGATTTCAATCTTAGAAGAAACACTGGCTGATTTCAAAAACATAAAAATTGTTCAAGCCGACGTCCGCAATTTAAAGATTTCCGAAATCTATAAATCTGGGGATAAGATGGGGATAATAATAGAGAAAGGTGGATATAAAATCGTGGCGAATTTACCTTTTAATATTGCTACTTTTTTAATTCGCCAATGGCTTGAATTGAAAAACTCTCCCAAATTGATGGTTTTAATGATTCAAAAAGAGGTGGCGCAGAGAATTTGCGCCAAGCCCCGCCTTCGTCAAGGCTGCGGTGGGCAAGCGCCCATGAATCTTTTGGCTGCAAGCGTTCAATTCTACGCTGACGCAAAAATTATTAACTATGTGTCAGCCGAGGCCTTTTGGCCGAGGCCGAAAGTTAGCTCGGTAATAATAAAAATTATTCCGAAAGAAAAGCTGCCGCAAAAAACGCGCGACGCGTTTTTTGCGGTCGTCAAAGCCGGCTTCTCTCAGCCCAGAAAACAGCTAATCGGAAATTTGGCAAAAAAATTATCCACCAAAGGCGAGACCTCGCCCAAGGGCGGGAAAATCCCAAGAGAAAAATTAATGGCATTATTCAAATCTTTAAATATTTCAGAGCGCGCCAGAGCAGAAAATTTGAGCTTAGAACAATGGTATTTGTTAGCTAAAAGCTTATAGCGCAAAAACAAAAACCGCAAGCTATAGGCCATAATATAAGCTACAGGCCATACTTATCCACAACTAACCACATAGTTTGCGTTGTTTTATGGTATAATTTTGCCAGGAAATGACGAAAAAATATTTAATAATCGCGTTTGTAATATCGGCCGGAGTTGCTTTCGGAGTTTTTTCGTTTGCCCCAGCTTCAAAAACTCTTTACATAAAAAACAGTGCGTCTTATCTCGCTTCCGCCGACATTAGCCAAACAACAAATCAAGCAAACGATAAAATCGGCGATCTTACAAATACTATTATTCCGTCCATTAATGTTCCAAAAAACTTGACCGAAGATTTTGCCAAGGTTTTGGCACAGCAAATGATCTCTAAAAATTCGGAGCCAAAAACCGGAGAAGCGTCGTCCGAGTCCGGCCTTACTATGCCGGATGTAAATACTATGGTAGAAAACTTCATCACCGACGGTTTAAAACAGGCAAATGAAAATATTTTAAATATTAAAACGCCGGATCTTAAGATTTCCTATGACAACAGTAAAACGGCAATTGAAAATTATTTAGCTGAAACCCAAACAATAATTAATAATAATCTAAAAACTGACGTTTCGCTTTTCCCCATCTTAGACGAAATAAATACAAATAACGGCGCGGGATTGGAAAAACTTTTGCCGATAATAAGCGCCCATGAAGCTACAGCCAACCAGCTTGAAGCAAAACCAGTGCCGAGCAATTTAAAAGATTTAATGGCCGAAGAAATCCGTCTTTTGCGGATAACGGCAAATATTTTACGGGCTCTAACCAATGTTGAAAATGATCCTTTGGGCACGATAGCGGCAACCAAACAATTTGAAGCAATATTACAAAACTGGCAAAATCTTCAGAATAAATTTGACGCGTTCATCAAAAATTTGAATAGAACATAATGAGATATCCTAATAAAAAATCCGTTGTTTTGATTTTTATCGCTCTAATTCTATTTTCGGCTTTACCGAAACCGGCTTCCGCCACTGTGCCCGTTTTTGAAACCAATACCGCACTTACCGGAGTCCAAACTACTAAACAAACCGTCACTGCTGCGGCTACTTGGGCCTCTAAGCTTCAACAGTATCTTGAATGGGTATATAAATTAGCGGCAGAGGCCCTTAAAAGACAAATTCTCAATATGATAGTTGATCAAATAGTTAATTGGATTCAGGGCGGAGGCGAACCAAAATTTATCACTGATTGGCCCGGATTTTTTAGAGACGCGGTTGATCAAGCCGGCGGTAAATTTTTACAGGAAATAGGTTTGAGCCGGCTTTGTTCGCCCTTTAAAGTATCCTTAAGCGCCGCTTTTATACCGATCCCAACTTTTACCGAACGTTCTTCCTGCACTTTAAGCCAAGTCGGCGCTAATATTGATAATTTCTTAAAAGATTTTAACAATGGCGGCTGGGTCGCCTGGAATGAAATGGTTTTAAAACCCCAAAATAATATTTACGGCGCTTATCTTATGGCTTGGGACCAATATGAAACTGAGAAATCAGCAGCAGCAAAAGCCGCCGAATCTGAAGCTCAAGCCGGCAGAGGATTTTTGAACGTCAAAAGATGCATTGAAAGCCACGCGCAAACAGATCTTGAAACAGGCGAATCCACGACTATTTGCGATAAGTATGAAGTTGTAACTCCCGGCGCAGTTGTCGGCGATTTGGCATCCAAAGCTGTTGGCTCGGACATTGACTACATTGTTAACGCCCAAGATTTCAAGGCCTATGTTGCGGCAATTACTAACGCCATCCTAAACAGAATATTTGCCGAAGGAGTAGGATTGTTGCACGCCGATGCAGGAGGTGGAGGCGGTGGCGGCGGCGGTTCTGCCCAAACACAATGCGCTCAATTTTTAGACACACCAGCTTACAATGATTGTATAACCGCCGTTCAAGGCGGTACAGATATGAGAGAGTTTGAGAAAAATTATCTGATATCCTCAATAAATCAGGAATTGGCTTATCAAAATCAACTTTTGGAAGCCAAACAAGCCACTTTGATTGTTTTAAATCAATCAGTTGATATTTTAGTGCAACTTCAGAACTGCCAAGCGTCAACATCCCCCGCTTTCGTCGCCCAAACTGCAACAACCTTGGCTCAAGTTCAAAGCGCCGCCTCAACCATAACAAGCCAAATCCCCCAGATTCAATCCGACATTATTACCCTTCAAACTAAACAACAGGAAATAAAGGCGGTAACCGATCTTTCGCAAATCCCAGCGCTTTATAATCAAGTGGCCGGCATTGTCAACTCCAGTGTTACTCTAAGTTCGGCCTTGGCCGCCCAGAACGAAACCAGCCAAAAACAACAAGATTTGAGTTACTACGAACAACAATTAAGTTCCTGCCAGCGACTACAACTGCAGCAGCAGCAACAATAGCAGCAATAGTAGCTATGAAAAAAAATTTTAAAAAAAATAAAAAATATATTGGTTTAATCCTAATTGCGGCAATTGTCTTTAATTTTCTGTTTTTGCCCTCAACTGCTTTCGCAAAAAATCCCATTGATTGGGTTGGTGAGGTAATGGGCTGGATCTCGGGAAAAGCCCTACTTTTTGCTTCAAGTCTCATCAGTATGATTCTCGGCGCTCTTTTCGGCGTTGTTCTCTGGCTGGAAGCCCAGATTATTGATTATATTATTTCCCCCGCCAATTTTTCTTTCACTAAGGCTACAGTTGTCACTCTTGGCTGGGGTATAACCCGGGACTTAGCCAATATGTTTTTTATTTTAATTCTTCTAATAATCGCTTTTTGCACAGTTTTAAAAATTCAATCCTACGCGATAAAACAACTTTGGTGGAAAGTGCTTGTGGCCGCGCTCTTAATTAATTTCAGCTTGGTAATTGCCGGTCTTGTCATTGATTTTACCCAAATTCTCACCTCGTTCTTCCTAAACCGAATCACAGGCGGAGGGAGCTTCGGCACAATGACCACCCGCTTAGCTTCCAGCATGCAGATTTTAAATTTTTACAATCCCGCAACACCCGAAAATATCGGACAGGGTGTCGCTCAATTTGGCGCCAGCGGCATTGCCGCTGTGGTGGGCATTCTTTTAACTCTTATTGGCCTCGTGGTAACCGTTTTTGTTTTCGGCGCCGCCGCTGTATTTTTAATTGTGAGAATTCTTTATATTTGGTTTTTATTGATTATCGCCCCCATTGTTTGGATGCTCTGGATTTTACCGGCAACAAGCAAGTTTTTTTCGCAATGGTGGGATAATTTTATAAAATGGGCTTTTTTCGCTCCGATCTATATTTTTTTTATATACCTATCGCTCTCTATTTTTGATGCCGCCGGTAATCTTAGTCCTAAAGTTTTTTATGGAGTGTTTCCAGCCGCTTGGAAAACGCCGACCCCCGGCCTCACCACTATTGGTATGCCAGCCGCAATCTTCCAATGGATTTTAGTTATCGCGATGATGTTCGGTTCGCTGATCGTGGCCCAAAAACTCGGAGTTGCAGGAGCCAAAGCGATTAAGGGAGCAACCCAAGGCGCGGCAAAAGCAACGGGACTTTGGGCAACAAAATCATCTGGCCGTATGGCAACCGGCTTAGGAAATGTTGGGGCTAAGAGCCAATCGCGTTTTGTAAGAACTGTAACCGCTCCAATAAGAGGCGTTGCCATTGCCACAGGAATAAAAGCAATAGGTCCTTATCTCACCGGCGAAAAAGGAGGCAGATTAACAGCTCCCCTAAAAAAAGTATCCAACAATCCTCTAAAAGCTATCCGCGATGGGGCTATAGCAGGATCGGGTTTGTTTAAGAAGAAAAAACAAAAATTTAAATTACCATCTGGAGAAACTATAGAATTAGAACCAGAGGAGGAAAAGCCAAAAGAAGAAGAAAAAAAATAATTTACATAGATTACCATGGATTATTCATTCTTAACCGAACAAAAAATAGCAGAAAAATTTGAAGATCTTCCGCAAGACCTTAAGAATGTTTTGTCGTCAATAAACACTTCAATAACCATAGAGAATATCGCTACAAAATACCGCCTGAACGAGGAAAAAACCGCTATGCTTATCCAACTTGTTGGGTTGGTAATTCTTGGATTTGTTAACTCTGGAAATATGAAAGAAGAAATGAAAGAAACAATTGGTGTTAGTCCCCAATTTATTCCACTGATTGCGGATGAAATATATCAAAAAATATTTTTACCAGTAAAAGATTCGATGCAAAAAATAATGGCAGTGACACCTCAAGTTGTTAAGCCAGCTATCCCGATATTGCCAACTTCGCCGGTGCCAGCGCCAGCACCAATTCCAATTTCTCCAGCACCCCAACCTACAGCCCCAACTCCAAGGTCAGTTGATGAATATCGCGAACCGGCATTTTCTATTCCCGAAATTGTTGACTTAAGAAAAAAACCAGCGCCGATACCGCCGGCGCCATCTCTACCATCCAAGCCATTGACAGTCCCGCCAGCGCCAGCACCAACTGCGCCGGCGCAGCCGGCGGCAAAGCCAATGCCAATCACCCCCCTTATTGCCGCCCCCGAAGGGGACGAGCCTCGCCCGTCTGGGCGGGAGGCCGAGCCCCATCAAATGTCAGCCCCAAAACCAATCGTTTCCGCCCCAAAACCAATCGACTCCTATAGAGAGCCCTCCGAACCGAGACCGCAATACATTATGAGACCGTCGGGACTGCCCCCAACTGATCTTCCGGAAAATGTTTTAGATTTAAGAAAAGATAAAGGAGAATTCTAAGGGCTTTGTCCAAAAATCATTCTGATTTTTGGAAACAAAACCTTATCCCGCCCTTTAAGCCCAAATATGAAAAAATTATATGAAACAAGAGAATAAACAATTTAAGAAAGGTAATCAAAAGCTCTTCAGCATAAAGGGCGGGATGCTCAGTTTTATGGCTAAAAATTTTCATTATTTTCAATAATTCAATTTTTAGATAAAAATGGCACAATACCAAGTCCCACAATTTATTGAATTAGAAGACAAGATTGTCGGGCCTTTAACGCTCAAACAATTTTTATATCTGGCTTTTGCCGGCGCCCTTCTTTTTGTCTTTTGGTTTTTACTTAAATTTTATATTTGGATAATTATTGCTTTGCCCATTACAGCTCTGGCCGCGGCTTTCGCGTTTTTAAAAATAAATGACCGGCCATTTGTCTATTTTTTTCTTGCTTTCATAAAATATTTCACCAAACCAAAACTTTATATTTTTTCCGCAACGCCGCAAGAAGCACCCAAAGAACCCGCCCCCGAAAAAAAAGAAGAAAAAACTGAAATTCCGCAACCTCAAGAAAAAAAATCGACTGCTTCAAAATTAAAAGAACTGGCACTAAATCTAGATATTGGCGTCGACCGCATTAATAACGAAATTCAATAAATGACCGAAGAACAAAAAATAAAAAAGGGGCCGGCAACGCAGGATTTTGTGGATATAGAAAAGATAAAAGACGACATCGTCATTCTTAAAAATGGGGGACTCCGCGCAGTTTTGATGTGCAGCTCAAGAAATTTAGAGCTGGAATCAATTGACAGCCAGAACGCCATTATCGATGCCTATGCCGACTTCATTAATTCCTTTGACTGGCCGCTGCAAATAGTAATCCACTCGAGAAAACTAGATATTAAACCCTATTTAGCTACGCTTGAAGAAAAACTAAAAGCCCAAGAAAATGAACTTTTAAAAATTCAGACCGCCGAATATATCGATTTTGTGAGAAGCTTTGTGACCCTTTCTGATATTATGACTAAAAGATTTTATACTGTTGTTCCTTTTGACCCGGTTGAATCAAAAACCGAAAGCCCGTTTGAAAAAATCAGTTCTCTTATTAAGACGCCCTCTAAAAAACCTCAGGAACTCCCTGAAGAAAAATTTCAGGAATATAAAAGCCAATTGTCCCAACGGGTTGATCATATTATTTCGGCTCTGGCCCACGTTGGTATTAAAACGGTTGGGCTTCAGACCGAAGAATTAATAGAATTATTTTATAATCTTTACAATCCTGAAGAATATGGATCCCATATATTTAAATAAAAATGAAGAAATTACAGAAAGCGCGATTACCGCCTTGCGCGACATTTTAGCGCCGGCAGCTTTAGAAATTGCCCCCAGTTTTCTCCGCCTCAATAAAGAATTGGTGCGAACTTTTTTTGTCTTTAACTATCCGAGATTTCTAAACACCAATTGGTTTTCCGAAGTTATTAATTTGGACAAAACTTTAGACATAAGTTTTTTTATTCATCCGATTGATACTGGCGCTGCTCTCAAAAATCTAAGAAAAAAAGTAGCTGAAGTTGAGTCGGAATTAAGTATGCGCGAAGAAAAAGGCCTAGTGCGTGACCCGATGCTTGAAACCGCTTATCATGACCTCGAAGATTTAAGAGATAAACTCCAACAAGCGAGAGAAAAATTCTTTAAGTTCGGACTTTATATAACCGTCTATGGAAGCTCTGCTGAAGAACTTGATAAAATTGAAACCACATTGCGTTCAATTTTGGATGCCAAACTCGTATACAGCAAATCGGCAATTTACCAGCAGAACACTGGCTTCAAATCAACATTGCCTCTCGCGAATGACAAACTTGAAATAAGCACGGCTATGAATTCAAGCCCTATCGCCGCCACTTTTCCTTTTGTTTCTTCGGATTTAACTTCTGACAATGGCATTCTTTACGGTATTAACCGCCACAATAATTCGCTAATTCTCTTTGACCGGTTTTCTTTGGAAAACGCCAATACCGTGGTGTTTGGCAAATCCGGCGGCGGCAAATCTTATGCCACCAAGCTCGAAATTTTGCGTTCTCTGATGTTTGGGACTGAAGTTATCGTGATTGATCCGGAAAATGAATATCAATATCTTGCCGAGACCATAGGCGGCGCCTTTTTAAAGATTTCGCTTACCTCGGAAAACCACCTGAATCCTTTTGATTTGCCAATACCCAGAGAAGACGAGAGCCCGACTGATGTTTTAAGGTCTAATATTATAAACTTAGTCGGGCTATTGCGGATAATGTTTGGCGGCTTGACTGCCGAAGAAGACGCCCTTATTGACAACGCCATCACTCAAACCTATGCCAGCCGCGACATTACGCCAAGCTCTGATTTTTCAAAAGCCACTATGCCGACGTTATCTGATTTGAAAACCGTTCTAGACAGTATGACCGGCGCCGAATCGTTGTCGCGCCGGCTTGAAAAATACGTCAGCGGCTCCTATACCGGCTTTCTTAATAATCCAACCAACCTTGAAATCAAAAATAAATTGGTTGTCTTCAGTATCAGGGATATGGAAGAGGAGCTAAGGCCGGTAGCTATGTATATAATTTTGCATTTTATCTGGAATTTAGTCCGTTCGGAGCTTAAAAAGCGGATACTTATGGTTGATGAGGCCTGGTGGCTTATGAAATACGAGGATGGCGCTTCTTTTATGTTCGGGATCGCCAAACGAGCCAGAAAATATTTCTTGGGAGTCACAACTATCACTCAGGATGTGGGCGATTTCTTAACCTCCTCTTATGGCAAACCGATTTTATCTAACTCGTCGCTCCAGTTTTTGTTCAAACAATCGCCGACTAATATAGACACCATCCAAAAAACTTTTAATTTAACCGATGAAGAAAAGTTTTTGCTTCTTGAATCGGAAGTCGGCGAAGGACTGTTTTTTGCCGGCTCAAAACATGTGGCTATTAAAGTCATCGCTTCTTATACCGAAGATCAAATAATCACTTCAGACCCGGCCCAGCTCTTGCAGATAGAGCAGGCAAAAAAGGAGCTGGCGCGCGCCGAGGCGATGGTTCCATGAAATTAGTATTTAGTATTTAGTATTTAGTAGTATAATAAATAGAAATGGGAATAGCAGAAAAATTAAAAAAACTAGGAACAGCTTTTAAAAAAAAAGCGGCGGAGAAATTAAAGGAAAAAGGCAAAAAACTTGCCTTTAAAGAGACCAAAGGCGCTGCGGTAGATATTAGTTGGTCCGAATGGCTTCTTATATTCCTACTCTACGGCTACATTGGTATTCTTTTTATTATCCTGACAGTTGTCTTGTTTATACCGGTGGTGGGACAAATTATTTATGGAATCGTAGCTCCGATTTTAAATTTTATTGCAATGGGAATTTTGGCATTTTGGTTGCACGGAAAAGGGTTATTCGGTCGTTACTGGATATTGGTTTCTGCCGCTTTCATTATCGGTTTGGCGCCTTTTGCCAACTGGATGAGTTGGATAGGCGCATTATCTGCCATATATATACTTTATACGTTGGAAAAAATTCCTATAGTTGGCAAGGCTGTTAAAAAGGCAGAAGATGCAGCAATAACAATGCTAACAAAAATAAAATGAGAATTTTAATAAAAAATTTTATACTGCTATTGGTCATAAACTATATACTATATGCCGGTGCTGCCATGGCTCAATTTGATTTACCCACCAACCAATTGCCAAATTTAAATATGAGACCAACGCTTTCTTTAACTTTGAACCCTTTAACGCCCCCTCCAAATTCAATCATTACTGCCACTGCCAATCTTTCGGGGATAACTGATATTAATAATTCTGATTACGCCTGGTTTTTAAATGGTATAAAACAAAAAGAAACATCGGGCCTTAATAAAAATATCTTTACTTTTCAGGTTGGTAATTTAGGCGCTGTTTATAAAATTGGCGTTAGTATTTTAATGCCAAGCGGAGATAATTTATCCGATTCAATTTCCGTAACAGTTAGCGATTTTGACCTGACTTGGGGTTCTTCTGCGCAAGCCCCCGCCTCGTACAAAGGCAAACTATTGCCAACTCAAAATTCAATCATAGGTATTTCGGCGCTGTCTTCCATCTACCAGCCAGGCACTAAAACACTTATTAATAGCAATAACTTAATTTTTAATTGGACTGTGAATGACAAATTTTCAGCTGAAAAATCCGGAATCGGCAAATCAGACTTGATTTTGAGGATTAATGATTTTGCCGGCGTTAGTAAATCTGTCCGGCTTGAGATTAAAACTCCTGACAACACAGTTTCTCTAACCAAAAGCGCAATTATTCCGATTATTAGACCGCAAACTCTAATTTATTTTGCCGATCCCAAAACAAATCTCCCTTATGGCACCGCTTTAAAGAATTTAATTATAAAACCGATGAACTTAAACTTCATCGCCCAAAATTATTTCTTCAATGCGCCATCAAAAGATTTGAAATGGCAGTGGTTTATAAATAACAAAGAAGCGACCGACAAAAGCGAAAAGCCGTGGCTGGCTTCATTAAATCTTTCCAATATTGGCCAGCCCTTTTCCATCCAAGTCCAAGTGTCAGTGAAAAATCCGGCAAATGATCTGGAAACGGCCCAACCAACAATTAACTTAGAAGTTAGATAGCAATACGCAATACGCAATACGCAATACGCAATACGCAACATGAAACACGCAACACACAACGCAAAATTAATAACATTTATGTTTATTCTGTTTTTTGTTTCATGTTTCATGTTTTATGATTCAGTGATAGCCCAGGTTAAGCTTGAAACCGCGTTGCCGAATATACCTAATGTGCCAGCGCCAAGCGGCGGTCTTCCCCAATATATTAACTATCTTTTTATTTTTGGGTTGGGCCTTATCGCCTTTTTGGCTTTGGGTCAGATGATGATTGGCGGTCTCACATATATTCTGGCCGCTGGTAATGTTGCTAAAGTTGAAGACGCCAAAAACACCATCCAACAAGCGTTGCTTGGGTTAGGCCTTTTATTAGTTTCCTATTTGCTGCTTTACACTATAAATCCCGACTTGGTTAATTTAAGAAACCCCAAGCTTACCCCAACCCAATTTCAAGGTTTGTCACCCAGTACAGAGATATTTGGCAGTGGAGGAAAAAGTTATCAGTGGGCAGAAATACCAAAGAATAAATACTGCGTAGATGTTTTGGGGAAGGACTGGGTTAACGTCGATGGTAATCTTTGCCAATCCCCCAGTCCCAGTTGGACTTTTGCTTGTTGTGGCTATTTTCCCCCAGAATAATATGTCTAAAAAAACTTTTTACATAATTTTAATAGTCCTGGCCGGCCTTCTAATAATCGGGGGGGTAATTTGGTATTTTATTTTTAATTCTTCAGCGCCGGCAACGTCGCCTGAGGGCCCGGGCTTCACCACTCCGGGTCAAAATGCCGCCAAACAGTGGCTACCGATAAGCGAAAGCCGAGTGATTTCCGCTTATCTAGATGACTATGATGTTTTATGGTATTACGACTATTCTGGCCAGTTTTGGGAGTTTAAAGACGGCGATTCAAAACCAACGCTGATGGACCAGACAGCTGTTGAAAGCCCGGCTGAAACAATCTGGTCAATAAATGGGAAAAATATTGTAAAAACCGGCTCAAACCAATCGGATGCCGGCTACTCGTTCTCTGATTTCAGTAAAAAAATATTCACCGATTTAAGAGCCAATATCAAATCCATAGTTTTTTCACCGGATGGCAGCAAAATTGCTTATTATCTTTCTGACGGGCTAAATATAAATTCTTTATACACGAGCAACCCCGATGGCAAAAACCAAAAATCTTTAATTGGAGCGCTAAAATTGCGCGACATTAATTTATTATGGCCTAAAAATAACATAATAAGCATGACTTCAATGCCCAGCGGCCTGATAACCGGAAACTTATGGATTTTGAATACGGCAAATCTTGGTTTAACCAAATTAATAAGCGGATTGTTTGGTTTAGAGACGCTTTGGTCGCCTGATGGTGATAGCTTTATTTATTCTTATACCGACCAAAATGGTCAAAATCCGAAACTGGCTATATATAAAAACAGCGTTTCAAGCGTTCCGAAAGACCTTAATAATATTTCAACTTTAGTTGATAAATGCGCGTGGACGAAAGATTCAATAAATATATACTGCGCCATTCCTCAATCCTGGCCAGGCTGGGTGACGCTGCCCGATGATTATTATAAAAACGCATTTTCGACCTTTGATGATCTCTGGAAAATTAACACCGAAACCGGCGAAAAAAATCTTGTTTTTCAGGACATAGGAGATATTTCAAATCTTGATATAAATTCAGATAATAACAGTTTAATCCTTATATCAAGAAACAGCCGCTTTTTGTATCAGTTGAATATAAACCCTTAATTTTTCCAAACCCCCTAAATCCCCCTTATCAGGGGGATTTTTATTCCCCTCCCTGATAAGGGAGGGCTAGGGTGGGTTTAATCAATATATTTTACCACCACGCGTCTTTGCCTGCCCTCGCCGGTGCTTTCGGTTTTTATATCCGGATGCGTTGCGAGCTCGGTATGAATAATTCTTCTATCATAAGCTGACATCGCCTCCAAAGCCACGGGTTGTTTGTAGAATCTAGCGCGACGGGCGGCCTTTTTGGCAAGTTCCCTGAGCGATTCATCTTTTAAACTTCGGTAATTATTAATATCAAGATGAAGAAGCGGCGCCTCGCTCAACTGCTTCTTTACAATTAAACGCAGGAGAGTTTCAAGAGCGCCGATATTTTTACCGCCTTCGCCAATGCACAAACTAGCTTCCTTTACTAAAACCGACACATTGATTGAACGATCGCTATTTGCTTCAATAGCCCTAATTTCAAAATCTGTAATTCTGGTTTTAACAAAGAAATCATCTATAATATTTTTAATTTTTAATAAATTCTCTTCTGTCATTTTGGTTGAGATATTGCTGAAGCAAAGTTAAAAGTGTCACCACGATCCAATAAAGAGGCAGGGCCGCGGGCAAAGACCAGAAAATTACTACGCTTAAAATTGGCCCGAAATAAAGCATCTGTTTAGACATAATATGGCTAAAACTAGAAGCTTCAGCAGGTTTGCTAGAAGGAGGGGGCATAATCATTTTTGTCTGAAAATACTGTAAAACCCCAGCTAAAATAGCTAATACCACACTTTTTTGAGACAAATCAACCAACCCCAAAAAAATTGGCTGGATGTGAGTCGGCGCCGGAATAAATGAATAAAGAGAATTTAAATTCAAATTAAGGCTATTTAAGAAAACTCGCCACAGAGCAAAAATAATGGGGATTTGAATAATTAAAGGCAAAAAACCAGATAGGGGATTTATTTTATTTTCGGAATAAAGCCCCATAAGCGCCCTGGCTTGCGCTTCTTTATTATCTTTAAATTTCTTCTTAATTTCTTCAATTTGCGGTTGAATTTTGGTTAAAACTTTTTGATTTCTAATACTTTTATTCGTTAGCGGCCAGAGAATTAAACGGATAAGGATGGTTAAAATAATGATAGAAACCCCCATATCATGGCCCGGGACAATATTGTATAAAAAAACCAAGCCGTTAAAAAGCGGCCGATAAAAAATTTCGTTAAATAGATAAGATATCATTTTTAATTAAGAGATTTTTAAAATTATTTAACAGTATTTGATAACCAAATTTTTTTAAAGCTGTCTTGGGCCAAACTACAACGTCAAACCCCGGCTTTATATTTTTTAATAAAAAACGGACCGCGACTTTTAGACGCCGCCTAAATAAATTTCTAACAACGGCTTTTCGGGCGAATTTATTACTAATAATAAAACCAAACCGGGAATGTTTCTTAAAATTTTTCAAAAATTTAATCCTCATAGACTCACTTTCAGAAATTTTTCCGTATTTAAAAACTTTTTCAAAATCATCATTGGATTTTAGACGATTCGCTTCCGGCAACATAAGAAAATTAAACCGCTAAACGCCGCCGGCTTTTTTGCCGGCGTCTTTTAATTATTCTTCGGCCCCCGGAACTTCTCATTCTTTTCAAAAATCCGTGTTTTTTTCTTCTCTTGCCTTTTTTGGGATTAAAAGTTTTACTCATATTGCTAATATTTTAACATAAAAACAAATATTGCGTCAAACATTTTTAATGATTTATACTTTTCAACAGACAATCCACAGGTTATAAACTTTTTTATGATAAAAAAATTCTTAAAGATACTTAATATAATGTTATACTCAACTTATGGAACTAGATGAACTTTGGAAAGCGGCTCTAGGAGAAATAGAGCTGCAGGTTTCAAGAGCGAATTTTAAAACTTGGCTGCAAAACACTTCTATTGCCGATAAAAAGGGCGGTGTGGTTACTGTTGCCGTACCTAATAGCTTTACAAAAGAGTGGTTAGAAAACAAGTATCACAAATTTATCTTAAGATCCTTAAGAAATCTAGAATCGGAGATTAAAGAAGTAAATTATCAAATTAAACAAAGTCCAATTAAAGAGGACTTTAAAGGTAAAAACGCGTTTAGAGAAGAAGATAGGGTCGTCAGAAAGCAATTAGACTTTCAAGAATTAAACGTAAATACTTCAACTAATCTCAACCCCCGTTACACTTTCGATAATTTTATTGTCGGGTCCTCAAATGAATTAGCCCAGGCAGCGGCTTTGGCTGTTACTAAAAACCTTGGGAAGAAATACAATCCATTATTTATTTACGGGGGGGTGGGACTCGGTAAAACCCATTTAATTCAAGCAATAGGCAATCAGGTAAAAAAAGAAGATCAAACCAAAAAGGTAAAATATGTCACCTCAGAAAGATTCACTTCGGAAATCATTTCCGCTTTAAGATCGGGATATTTAAGACCTAATGATATTGACGATTTTAAAAAACGCTGGCGGGAAATTGATTTATTGATAATTGACGATATTCAGTTTTTGGCGGGAAAAGAAAAAACCCAAGACGAATTTTTCCATACTTTTAATGCCTTATATGACGCCGGTAAACAAATAGTTTTATCGTCGGATAGGCCGCCGAAATCAATCCAAACTCTTGAAGAGCGACTCCGCTCACGTTTTGAAGGCGGAATGATCGCCGACATTTCTTATCCCGACTTAGAAACCCGAATTGCTATTTTAAAATCAAAAGCGGGTGAAAAAGGCGTTATATTGTCTTATGAAATATTTGAATATATTGCTCAAAACATTAAAAAGAATGTCAGAGAATTGGAAGGGGCCTTAAATCGATTAATGGCCGCCAACTATCAGTTAAACCAAAAAGAATTGAATTTAAATGACGTTAAAAACATTTTAAATTCAATTTTAAATACGCCTAAAAAAAGCACTACTTTAAAAAACATTATTAAGGCGGTAGTTGAATTCTACGACGTTAGTGAGAAAGATTTATTAGAACGTTCAAGAAAAAAAGAAATAGTTAAACCTCGTCAGGTAATTATGTATTTATTACGAGAAGAATTAAAAAGCTCCTTTCCTTTTATAGGTCTTAAAATTGGCGGCCGCGATCACACTACGGCAATTCATGCTTGTGAAAAAATAAGAAAAGAAATAGAATTAGATTCTAATTTAAATGATGAAATAAATTTAATAAAAGAAAAACTTTATTTAATTTGATTCTTAATTATTGTGGAAAAACTCGGGATTAATTAGGGGATTAATAGTTATTAAAAAGTTTATAAGCAATCAATTAAAATAAATCCCACTAAAATAGCTATAAAATATTCATAGATTATCAACAAATTTATCAACACTTTAATTTTAAAATAATAGCTTAAATTAATATTAATAAAACTTTTTCCACTGGTTTTAAAGTTATTTATAAAAATAAGTTGTTATAAAAATAATACTAATAACAAATCTAAATGAATATTATTTGTTTACAGGAGAATTTAAAAGAAAATCTTGATAACGCCTTGAGAATTATAAAATATAATTCTACTTTACCTATTTTAAATCATTTTTTACTCACTACTGATAAAGGAAGATTAAAAATTTCTTCAACTGATTTAGAAATCGGCTTTACTTCCTGGGTGTCTTCGAAAATTTTAAAAGATGGTAGTATTACGGTGCCAGCTCAACTTCTAAGTCAGTTTGTTAATAATCTTCCAAATAAAAATATCAATCTTGAAGTTAAAAATCAAAAGCTTTATTTAAATTGTGATAATATTAAAGCATCTATTAATGGTTTAAATTCTGAAGATTTTCCTATTATTCCTAAAATTAAAAATACTTCCACTTTAATAATTAATTCTAAAATTTTTAAAGAAGCATTAAGTAATGTTATTAATTCAGCAGCTCTTTCTAATAATAGACCAGAGATATCGAGTATTTATCTAAGAATTGAACCGGACCAGATAAAACTTATAACAACCGACAGTTTTCGTTTGGCGCATAAAACTTTATTATTAACATCTGAAGATTTAAAAAATAAAATAAAGATTAATTATCCAAAATCCCAAAATATTATCATTCCCTTAAGGACGGCGGGTGAAATTTTAAGAATTTTAGGGGATAAAAATATTGATGTTAGTGTTAATATTGATCAAAATCAGATTTTATTTGATCTTGGAGACACTCATTTAATTTCAAGGTTGATAGAAGGTAATTATCCGGATTATGAAGCTATCATCCCTAAATTATTTGAGACCAAATGTTATCTTTCAAGGAAGGGTTTAGAAGAAGCTGTGAAGTTATCAGGTTGTTTTTCTTCAAGATTAAACGAAGTGGTATTAAAAACAAATAATAGTAAATCTTACCTTGAAGTTTTTTCAAATAATAACGAAACTGGTAGCCACCAGACGAAAATTAATTCAGAAATCAAAGGCGAAGACGTTAATGTAACCTTTAATTGGCGCTATCTTTTAGATGGATTGAAA